>MDTB01024829.1_pt1 | contig 25540 bp, 25 predicted proteins | sample 811161 | NCBI WGS metagenome assembly MDTB01 (sample SAMN05326650, study PRJNA326480) | marine metagenome | isolation source: seawater | place: Mediterranean Sea | collected 2009
CTTGAATTAAAACAACTTATAATAATTAAGTGAATATAATCAAATAAAAACAGATAATTTTTGATAATTTACAAGAAATGAGACAAAAGAAATTAATTATATTTATTCCATCGATAGAAGGTGGTGGTGTTGAAAAAAATTTATTTATTATTTCGAATTATTTAGCCAGTAAAATAAATGATATTTCATTAATAACAGTGTCAAACAGCTTCAAGTACAAATTTAGTAAAAAAATAAGATTTATATCACCAAAATCAAAATTTTGGGATAAAGTTGGTAGAAGAAAAAAATTTTTTATTAGTCTTTGTATTTTATTTTTAGAAATTTTAAAAAATCGAAATTCTTTAGTTTTGTGTTTTCAGGGAAATATTTATTGTACACTCTTATGCAAACTTTTAGGTATTAAAATTATTGTTAGATCAAATTCTGCCCCTGAAGGTTGGTCACAAAATATAATAAAACATTACTGCTTTAAATTTATTTTTAAATTTGCTGACAAAATAATCGTCAATAGTTATGAATTTAAAAGAAGTTTTAAAAAAAAGTTCAATCTCAAAACAACCTGTATTTATAATCCACTAGATAAAGATAATATTATCCAGAAATCAAAAATTAAAACAAAGCTTTTTTTTAAAAAAAAACATTTAAACATAATCAATGTCGGCAGATTTACAGACCAAAAAGACCAAATAACTCTGCTCAAAGCATTAAATGAGATTAAAAAGAAAATTAGATTTAATTTACTAATTGTAGGCAAAGGTAAGGAAAAGAATAATCTTTTGAGATTTATAAGAGTCAATAACTTATCTAAGAATGTGAAATTAATTCATTTTAGAGAAAATCCATTTAACTTAATAAGAAGTTCGGATTTATTTATATTAACGTCGATTTATGAGGGCTTACCAAATGTAATACTAGAAGCGATTACACTCAAAAAATTTGTGATTTCAAGCAGTTGCCCTACTGGACCAAAAGAAATACTTTTAAACGGAAAGTGTGGATTATTATTTAAGCCGAAAGATTATAAAAAATTATCTAAATTAATTATTTTTTTTTCCAAGAATAGAAAAAAGTTAAATAACAAAATTGAGTTAGCGTACAAAAAACTAGATAGGTTCGATTATAAAGTTAACCTTCAAAAGTATTTATTTGAAATAAAAAAACTATTATATTAATCTCTCAAAAAGCTATTTAACTTACAAAAATGTCTAAAAATTGTGTAATTTTTTGATTTGATTTTAGCAGATAATTTTATTTTTTTTAAATCATATTCGTTGTATTGATAAAATTTTAATATCATTTTTCTAAAATCAGAATAATTATTTTTCTCAAATAAAAGTCCGTTTTTTTGATTATCGATGAACTCCTTTGGTCCACTATTAACATTGCTACAAATTATAAATTTATTACACGCTGCAGCTTCGATAATAACAAAGCCAGGATCTTCCACATTGGATGTTAAAAGAAAAAATTGAGCTTTTTGAAGATAATTAAATATATTTTCTTTATATTCTTTAAGTAAAATAATTTTTTCTAGATTATATTTATTAATTAACCTAGTTAACTTTTCACGATCTTCACCTGATCCAATTATTAATAACTTGGTATCTTTCAACTCATGTTTAATTTTACTGAAACTTTTTATTAAAAATTCAAAGTTTTTTTGCTTAGTCAATCTGCCAATTGAGATTATATATTTAATATCGTTTGATAAGTCTTTTATTTGCTCATTTTTAAATTTTACAATTTTTCTAATCTCAATAATCGGATCTTCTAATAAATGAATTTTGTTCTCATCAAAAATTTTTTTTTTAATAAGCAATTTCTTTGTTAAAATAGTAGGTGTAAATATTTTAATAATTCTTTTTGATAATAATCTCCATAAAAATCTTCTAAAAAAGTTTAGTTTTGGAAATCCGGATATTCTTAAGATAAACTTAGTATCTTTAAAAAAAAAACTTGCTAATAAAACTGGTATAGTAATCAAGTGAATAATTATGTAATCAGGCTTATATTTTTTAATAAGATTAATTAATGGAAAAAAAATTATAATTGAAAAGAAAATATAAAAAATCCTGCTTTTTAAAAAACCATTAATTGGTAGTTTAATATTTAAGTTAAAAATTTTTACTGTTGAAATTTTAAATGAATCTAGTTTTGAAGAAAAATTATTCCACTCCCCGAAAGTATTAATAATGTAAGGCCTAAAATCTTTACTATATCTAGATAAAGAATGGGCGGAGTTGAGTACTGCTTTAACTGTTGCAACCTGTTCATTAATGTGTGGAGACCAGTAAAATACTTTTTTTTGCATTTAAATTTAATAATTTACTTTTTTATGCCATTTAATTGTATCATCAAGAGATTTAAATATATTTTTAAATTTTTTATGTTTAATTAATCTTAAAATTTTTTTGTTACTTCCATGTGTCTTTAAAACATCTGCTTTTTGAAATTTAATTTTTTTTAATTTTGTTGATTTTGTTTTTTTCATTATATATTTTATTATTTTCATCAAACTAATAGGATTATTTGAACAAATATTAAAAAGATCAAATTTTTTAATATTTTTATATTTTGAAAATAGACTCATTATCATACTGGTAACATCATCAATATAAGTGAAATCTCTAGAATGTTTACCAAAGTTATTTATATAAAAAGTTTTTTTATTTTTTATTTTATCTAGAAGTTTTAATACAAGCATATCCGGCCTGCCCCATGGTCCAAAAACTGTAAAAAATCTTAAGCCAATTAGTTTCATATTAAAATTACTAGAATAAAAGTATGCTAATTCTTCATTAAATTTCTTAGTTAAGCCGTATACATTTTTTGGATTGAGAATCATTTCCTCCTTAAGTGGAAATTTTTTACTATCACCATAAACTGAACTTGATGATGCATAGAATGTGCATAAACATTTTTGTAGTCTTGAAAATTCTAAAACTTTAGTAAATGCTATTATATTTTCATCGATATATCTTTTTGGATCAGATGTAGAAAATCTTACACCAGGTTGAGCGGCCAAGTGAAAGATAAATTTAAATTTTTTTTTATTTAATAATTTAAATGTTTTAATATTTTTTAAGTCAAGTTTTAAAAATTTGAATTTTTTATTTATTTTTAACTCCTTGATTCTTTTCTTTTTTAAGATAATTGAATAATAGTTATCAATATTGTCAACTCCATAAATCGTATAATTTGTATTATCCAAAAGTTTCTTACAAAGAGAAAATCCTATGAATCCAGCTGCTCCTGTGACTAAAATATTCATCTTAATTTCTTATAGTTCATAATAATTAACTTTAAATAAAATTTTTATTAATAAATCTAATAATATTGTTAACTCTAATGTGCCATGAAAAGGAATTTGATGTTTTTAAAGAATTATTTTGAATTTTTTTACAATTGTATTTATTTGAAGAAACCTTTTTTATAGCTTTTATCCATTCATCTACATTTGAGGAATTGCAAAGGATTGAATTTTTGTTATTTTTCAAGATGTGTAAATAACTATTATTTTTTGAGGCAATAATAATTCTTCCAGCAGCCAGATAATCGAATAATTTTAATGGGGACATATAACTAGAAAGATTTGCAGACTTATGATTTCCATAAACTTCTTTTGCGTAAGGCATTAATATTACTTTGTGTGATCTAAGGATTTTAGGTATTTTATTGTATTCAACATGGCCAAGTAATTTGATATTTTTGATTTTTCTACATTCGTTTATGATTTTTTGAGATGTTGTTTTTAAGTCTCCATAAATATAAAAATCAAAATTTTTAGTTTTTTTTGCAATTTCCTTAATCAGTTCAATTCCTTTTCCTTCAAATAAACTACCTGTATAAACACATGAATTTTTAAATTTAATTTTATCTTTAGAATTAAAGTCCTTAAGATCTACACCATCATCAGCAATTAAAAAATTTTTACTTTTAATTAAGAAATGCTTATTTAAATTTTTATTTATTAAAATAAATTTAGTTTTATCTAATATTTTTTTTCTGAATAAATAAAAAATTAATTTTGTAAAGCCAGAGAGTGGTTGATGAATTTCTAAAAAGTTTTTAAATCCTGTAATTGCAAAAATAAAACTAGATATAACGCTTCTACTATAAATTATTTCTCTTTTATCTTTTAAAATAAAGAAAATTTTTAATACAAAAATAAATCTTAAAAAAAAGTTCAGATTATTTGTGTTCTTGAAAACTTGTATTATTTTGAAATGTTTTTTTAAAATATGGTTTTTTTTTAATTTTTGAAATGATATATTGCCTAAATTTATTATGTATAAATTTATCTCAAATCCTTTCTTTGAAAACTCATCACACATTTTAAGGACCTGATGTTTATAAGCGGATTTTGATTTTAGATTAATTTCAGCGATGTAATTAATTTTTTTGTGTTTAATATTCATTAAAAATGGTAAATATCTAAAATGCTTTTAAGGCAAAAAAAAGATTTAAGCTATGAAAATTTAGATTTTCCAAAAAAAGATATTTTAAGTGGTGGAAATAGACTAAGTTTAAATTATAAAAGCAAAAATCAAAATTTTTCTATCATAACAGTTGTTTTGAATAATGTGAATAGTATCGAGGAAACTATTAAATCTGTAATAAATCAAACAGAAGATTTGGAATATATAATAATTGATGGAGGATCAGATGATGGCACTCTGGATATAATAAGAAAATATGAAAAATATATAAATCTATGGATATCAGAAAAAGATTTCGGGATTTACGATGCAATGAATAAAGGGATAAAGTACTCAACTGGTAATTATTTAGGAATTTTAAATTCAGGTGATTTATATAATCCAAATGCTTTATCAATAATAAGTAGATATTTAGATGAAAATACAAATTTAGATTTCATTTTTGGCACTGTTTTTAAAAAAAAATTAAAATACGGTTTTAACAGAAAAAAAATATATTGGTCGTTTGATTTTTATCCAAGTCATTCTTCAGGTTTTTTTATATCTAGAATTGCACAAAAAAAAATAGGTCTTTACAATACTGATTTTAAGTTATCTGCGGACCATGATTTATTTTTTAGATTAATTAAGAGTAATTTTAAAGGTACATCAACGAAAAAAAATGAGGTTATAGGTCAATTTAGAAAAATTGATGGATCATTCTCAAGTAAATTTTCTTTTGAGGAACATATAAATGAAGAAATTAAAATTAGATTGAAGAATAATCAAAATAAATTAATAATTTGCTTAATTATACTTAACAATTATTTTAGAAAAATTTTTAAAAAAAAAAATATTCAATTACATTTAAATTAACATTTAATTTAATTAAACATGTCATTAAACAAGCTTAATATTTTAAATAAAATTTTAAACATTTTTGGCGCTAAATCATACAGGCAAACAGATAGTGAGAAAATTTTAGATATTATCTCACTCTTAAAGCCCTATAATACAGAAATACCACTAATAAGAATAGGTTCTGATGGTGATGGTGGTTATTTAGTCCCAGATGTGTTAGACGATATAAAATTTTGTTTTTCCGTAGGAGTTGGAAAAAGTTCATCGTTTGAAGAAAATCTTGAAAAGCTAGGAATTAAAAATTTTCTTGCGGATAAAAGTGTAGATAAACCAGCGGCTGAATTAGATAATTTTACTTTTGATAAAAAGAATATTCATTCTTTTAACGACAAAGATAAAATTAATGTCAATGATTGGCTATATTCAAAAATTGACAGTTCAGAAATTAATAAGAGCATTTTGCAAATTGATACTGATGGTTTTGAGTATGAAATACTTATATCTTTAAATGAGAAAATTCTTTCTGAGATCAAAATTTTGATTATTGAGTTTCACGGCTTAGAATTAGTGGGTAATGAATATTTTAATTTTATATTAAAATCAGTGCTAAATAAAATAAGTAATTTCCATACAGTTGTACATCTTCATCCTAATAACTGTTGTGGTATAGAAAAAGTAAGTAAATATAAGATCCCCTCTGTTTTAGAGGTCACATTTTTAAATAATAAATTTATAAAAGAAAAAAAACCAGTTGAAAAACTCCCTCATTATTTAGACAAAAAAAATGTTGAAAAGAAAAAAGAAATATACCTGGAAAGCTATTGGCTCAAATAATACCCTGCAATTTCTTATATAAACTTTTCTTAATATATAATGCATTACAATACATTCTCTTATCATTGAAGAGATTGAGTTTTTTATCAATTGCAATCATTCTATAATTATTAAATAAGTTTTTCTCTATATTGTAAAAATCTAAGCTATTCTCATAATAATCGCCCATTATAATCTCTACCTCAATAAGACTAAATATTTCTTTTTTAATACATTTGCTAGCCCCTTTTAAAACTTTAGTCTCATTACCTTGGGTATCAATTTTTAAAATATGAACTTTCGACAATTTATTTTTTTTACAAAACTTATCAAGTGTCAAAACCTTGACAGTTTGTTTTTCAAAACGTTGACTCGATTTATTTAGTTTGTTCAATTTATAAAAACTACTTAGGACGTTATTTTGATAATCAAAGAAAATTTTTTTTTCATTTTTTATACCTATTGCAAAATTAAACAAAAAAATATTTTTTTTATTACTATAAAATCTAGATAACTCGTTAAATGCATTCTTGCTTGGTTCTATCGAATAAATTTTTGAATTGTTAAATAGCTTCTGAAATCTTTTTATTGATTGCCCAGTATTAGCTCCAATATCAATTATATTTAATTTTTCTTTTTTAAAGATTTTACTTATAACCTCATCAAAGTTCTTTATTTTATCTGTTTTTATTGAGGATAATCTATATCCAAATAAGTTAAATATTTTTTGAATGATAATTTTCATGGAAATTTGGTTATTTATATTTAAAATTTAAATCAATGTAATCGTCATATTCATTCCATTTTCCGATAAGTTTTATAGGAGATATTTCATATTTTTCTTTTATTAGTAAATTCAAAAAGTTAGTCATATCAATATTTTCAAATTTTTTACGATTTTTATTTAAAAGACTATTATATAATTTTTTAATTTCTGGTAGGACATTTTTTGAAACTTTAATTACGCCTACGTATCTTCCATCAATTTTATTTATATTCCTAGTAGATTTTCCTAGTTCTACAATTTTATTATTCATAATCCTTAAACTTTCAGAATCTGAGTAAAGCTTATTTTTTTTTTTCCACATTTTTTTCCATTTAAAATCTATAAGAGTTGAAATATTATTTTTATCATTAAGAAGTTTTAAAATGTTTTTCTTATCATATGTAATATCAGAGTAAGAAATTAGTATATCTGTATTATTAATTTTTTTTAACGTATTAAAAAGGGTATAGACCATATTTGTATTTCTGAATTTCTTATTGAAAGAATAACTATATTTCATGCCAAATTTATTTTTTATTAGATTTTTTTTAAATCCTGTTGCAAAAAAAATATCTTTTTTACTTATTTTGTAATATAAAAAATTCTTTATAGTTCTTTCTAATAAAGTTTGTCCTTTGATTTTAATAAATCCTTTAGGCTGACTTGAATTAAGTCGAGACCCCAGACCCGCACAAAGTATTACAACTTTCATTTTTTATAAAAATTGATAAGTTGATATAAAATCTTAAGATTTAATTCTCTTTCAGGATGCCACATTATTCCCAATATTTTTTTTTCTTTTAGTGAATACATTTCTATATTTTTTTTATCATCAATGCCGATAACCTTAAATTTTTTTGATAAATCTTTAGGACCTATCCCATAGTTATGAAAACTATTTACATTTAACTTATTCATTTTAATTATCTCATTTTTTTCAAAAAAAATATCGTGACGAGTCCTCATATGAGATTGAATTTTTCTTATTTTTCCTCCAAAATATAAGTTTAATAACTGTGCTCCACGACATATACCAATTATAGGTATTTTAAGTTTGATTGCTTCTTTTATTAAATTATTTTCAATTTTATTTCTTAATTTAGAATCTTTTTTATTAGTAATTATATCATTGCCACCCGCTAATATAAGTAAATTATTTTTTTTTAATATATTTCTTGATAAAATAATATTGTTCGGTAGAAGACTAAATTCGATTTTTTTTTTTTCAAAAGCTTTGATCCAATAATGGTCGATAAAATCTATATATCCTTTGTAATATTTTTTGATATTTGATGTTATGGCTAATTTAATCAATTTATTTCAGATCTCCGATATTAAATTTTTCTAATTTACAATTTATATTTACAAATTTTTTATTTAATATTTTTGAATAATTATCTTCACCAAACCCTATTATCGCAGGTAAATTTAACTCTTCACATCTTATAGACATATGCGAATTAACTCCACCAAATTTTGTAATTAATCCTTTAATTTTATGTGAAAATATCCAATCAAAGCCTGGATCAGCGTTTTCAATTACAACAATTTTATTTTTTAATTTAGTTTTTTTTAACTTACCATCTAAAAAAAGTAAATCACCAGATATATTTTTATCTGTTATAAAATTTGGCTTAGATAAAAGAATCGAGGAAACAAAAAAATCATTATTTGAAACAATCAAATAAGGCAATTTTACAAAATTAAAATACTCAATATTTTCAAGATTTTCTTTATAAATTAAATTTAGATTATTTAAATCTGATTTAGCTTTAATTTTAAAAATATCTTTTAAATCAATATTTGAAATTTTATTATAAAAATTAAGCTTTTTTGAATATTTTCTTAACAGCTCAATGCTATCACTTAAGGATCTGGTAAAAATAAATTTATAGTTTTCTCTTAGTTTAAGAGATCCAATAAAAAACGATAATAGATTTTTTACATCAATACTAATTTTATTTTTTTTTAATATTAAGTTTAATTTTTTAAATTCACTTTTTGTAATTAAATTATCAAAATTATTTACCTTGAAATTTAAAAGTAAATTTAATTCATCTTTATCTAGTTTATTTATTTTTATTGCCTCATCGTATCTTTTATTTAGAATATCATAGCTATTGGGTCTCAAATGAAAATATTTTTTATTAAAATTATTTTTATTAATTTTTTTCTTTAATAATTTTTTTTTATCAGAAATATAATCGTGAGAAATTGTTTTTAATTTACTTAAAATATTGAAATAGCTAGATTTTGATAATACTTTAGAATCTACCAATGAGTTCAAAATTTTTTTTGATATAAATGCATTTCTAGCTTGCATAGAAAAAGGTATTAACCCGAGATTTCTACATTTTTTTAATAATTTTTTTGATAAATTAATTTCATTTTTATTTTGTTTTAAATAATTTTTAATTATTTCAACTCTGTATTGCTCTAAACTAACTATTTCGTTATTCATTTTGTTAAAGTCTGAGCTATATTTTTCTAATATATTATTTGTAAGTTCTTTTAATGAACCATAAAATTCTTTTTTTTCTGATTTATTTAAAAAAGTATAATATTTATTAATTTTTTTATCTAATCCAAAAGAAAAACAGTTTTCTGTGATTTCAAATTCAATTTTATCATGAAAGAAAGGTTTTTTTATTAATTGGTCTATCCAGTAATTGGTTACTTTTTTTTGAATCTTGCTATTTAAATCCCTAGGTAAGAATGAATTAAATGACATTCTTAAGTCTATGTACGGCTTTCCAGTAAATGAATACATTAATTTTGGATTTTTTAATTCTTTGTAGCCCATTTTATTTCTGGCAATAGCCCAAATTTTATCTGTCACCATATGTTTATATAAAGAATAAGAAAATAAATTTGGTTGAAATCCAATTATTTCTGCAGGGTTCCAGTCAGGCATCAAACCAAATAATCCTTTATTTCCATATTTTTTGTTTCTTAAAATAATTTTTTTGTATTTATTCTCACTTTTAATCAACAAATTATTAAATTTTCTTTGATCAATATATTTCCATTTAAATGATGTAGAAATTGGTCTTATCTGGAGTATAAAAACTTTTAAATGCTTATTTAAAGCAAATTCGATATCTAAAGGTTTGTAGTCATAAACTTTTTCTATTTTTTTTATGGCTTCTATAATTTTCTTAAACTTATTGGACCTTATATTTTTTGTCGTTTTTTTTGAAACATACAAAACTCTAAAACTATCTTTATCACCAGATGTAACAGATAGTGTTGACTTAGATATATCATTATAATTTATTGTAAAATATGGCGCACCATCCCCTAAAGTGTAGTTAGTAATTACTCCACTACAAATTGAATTTTTTACAAAATTTTGAACTAATAAGTAATTTTTACCAAAATTTAATTTTTTTTTATCAAATTTTAAATACTGTCTAATTAAATTTTCTACAGCGTATACAATGCTTTTCTTGTCATTTTTTATATTTATGAAGCTGTCAAATTTTCCAGCTAATGAAGATTTTGATGAGTCTTCGCTATAATATGAAGATCGAATACAAATTCTATTTTGTAACTTTTTTTTAATTTGATTAACTAATTGATCCTTATCTTTTATCCATTGTGAGACATTAAAATAAAGGAATTTTGGTATTTCAACATTATTGATATCAAATTTTGATAGATTTTTTAAATTTTGAGCTTTATTTAGAAACATATCTTTAATTAAATATATAAATATTAAAATATCTTTATATTTTTTTTTTTAATTAACTTATTAATTTGATGTATTTTTTTTAAAAAATTATTTTTTGTATCATCGTTTGTCAAATACAAATCTATTTTCTTAGGGTGGTTAAATGGTAAATCTACTCCTACCACATTTTTGATTCTTTTATTAATTGCTCTCTTGTATAATTTTTTATAATCTCTTTTTATCAAAGATTCTATTTTTGCTTTTATATATACTTGCACAAAATTTTTGAGATTATTCCTACACCATCTTCTATACTTTTCAGATGTAATATTTGCACTAATAATCAAATTTATTTTTTGATTTGAAATATATTTTACAAAAGCCGTCATTCTACTAGCATTTATATCTCTATCTTTAATTGTATATTTAAGATCATTTCCAAAAAGTGATCTAAATTCGTCTCCATCTAAATAGATAGTGCTTTTATGTTTTTTTATAAAATCTTTATGAAAAGCTTTAGCTAAAGTTGTTTTGCCAGATCCTGAAATGCCTGTTATCCACAATATCATTTTGGGATTATTTTTTTTTACATATATACAATGGAGATCTTTTTATAATTCTAAAATATCCATTTTTATTAAATTCGTCATCATAAACTTTTTTATAATTATCCCAAAAATTATCTACCAATTTAATTCCCCTAGGTTCAACCCCGGAAGCTACGAATCCCATTAATATTTCCCAGTCAGTTACTCTTAATTCTTCCTCCTCAATCTTTTTTTCAAAATTAAAATGACTTGGTAGCATTTTATCAGCAACTTCTTCTGTAAAAGAGTCTATTATTCTGTCTGTTGGAAAATTTTTATCTAAATTTCTTCCAATTTCATAAACATTTAACATATGTTTTTCACTATTTGTTGTAATGCTACAAAATGATGATGACTTATCATTTAAACAATTTTTAAGGTTTTTAATTGAATTATCCTTATTCTCTGCGTGGTAAAGCACGTTGTGACAAAAAACAATATCAAATTGATTTTTATACTTATCTAAATTATCTATATCGGCTATTTCAAAAGTCTTTTTGGCCTTAAGTTCAGATGTATTAGCTTTCTCTTTTTCAACCATGGCAGATGTTGCGTCTGTAAAAGTAATATCTAAATTATATTTATTAAAATTATCTTTATTTTTTTTCCAAAAAACACCTGTTCCGCAACCAATATCTAAAATTTTTATTACATTATTATTTTTTTCGAATTCAGACAAATCATATTGATTAAATATCCATTCATGAAAACCAATTTTGTTTTTTGTAAACTGGTGTATTTTAATTCTTGCCTCTAGATACTTTGTTGTATTGTATTGTTTTTTTTTAAGATATTCCTTATTTATTTCTTCGGCCATATTTCCTTTCTATATTTTAAAAATTTTTTCTATACCTTCAACATCTCTTTTAAATTGAGTAACTTTATTATTTTCATCAAAACTTACTGAATACATATCTGGCATACTTATATTTTTCCAGTCTTCAAAAGTAAACATTTGATTTAGAAAATACTTTAAGATAATACCTATTGAGTTGCCATGAGAAACTAGAATCAAATTATATTCATTTTCATAAAAATCTTTAAGAATTTTGTTTAATTCAGATTTTATTTGATTTACATGCTCTAGCTGAGATGATCCATTTGAAACTTTAAAATTTTCGTCACTCCACATTTTTTCTATTATTTGATGTTTTGAAATATTTTCATCTTTTCCTATTTTAATCTCTTCTAATGAAGAGTTTTTTTCTATATCAGCCTGGAAGTCTTCTGATAATTTTTCAATTGTCTGCACAGCTCTTCTGAAAGGGCTTGAAATTAACCTTATTCTTTTATCCTTAAACTGATTTCTTATTTTATTACAAAGTGAGGTGGCTTGAATAACACCATCTTCATCTAAAACTCTTTCTCTATCTGCACCCTCCATAGATGCTTTTCCATGTCTAATTAAATATAATTTTTTTTCGGCCATTGTAAGTATTTTTTAAGTTTTTTTTCAATTAATTTTAATTCTTTTTTCGTAAGATTTTTTTTTGCTTTAAATATATTGATTTTTGAATTTTGTAAATTAAAATTTGTTTGCTTTGTGAACTTTAAATTCAGAAATTTCAACAATCTTCTAGATTCAAATTGATGATTCATTAAAAAATTTTCATATTTTATATAAATAATTTCTTTTGGATTTTTATATTTCTCCATAAATTTCATTAAACTTTTATACCAATCTATAAATACTACAATATTATGTCCGGGATATGCTAAAGACTGTCTTTTTTTCATACTTGAAAATATACTTCTTGGATCTCTTGTAACTAAAATAATTTTTTTATTAGAAAAAAAAATAGATGATTCTTCAGGCTTCCAAAAATTTATAGCTTGGTCTATTGCATAATTTTTATTTTTACCTTTTGATAAAATTTTCAAAACGTTAGATACTAATTTTTTTGCTTCTAAAATAAATTTTTTTTCCTCAACAGGAATTTGCATTTCTAAAAAATTAGAATTTTGTGCATTTCTAAATTTTCTTATAATTCTCCATTTTACTTTATCCTTAAAATCAAGTCCTAATCTGTAATATTGGGGCAGACCATAATATTTAACTTTAATAATTTTTTTCTTAAATTTTTCTATTTCAGTAAAAAAATCTTTTGTATAAATAAATTTTTTTTTATTTTTTTTTATAATTGAAAGTTTTTTTAAATTATTGATATATTTTTCAAACTCTTTAAAAACATAACTTGAATTATTAACACTAAAATTTTTATATAACCCATAGTAAAGACTATTGAGGCCTCCTGGATCTGAGACAAAACGAAATTCGCTTTGTTGATCATCATCAGGATAATTTTTGAAAGGACATGTAAAATCATTTCTTGATAGTAAGTAATCATAAATCAAACCTGCCCCACTAAGTCCTGGACTTGCAATTAAAACACTAAGTTTTTTCATTTTGAAACTATTTTTCTAATTAAATTTTTTATACTGTGATTTCTTTGAATAATTTTTTTTGGATTTGATAATTGTTCGTTTTCAATTTTTTTAATTTTACAAAAACCTGAAGAAATGAAATCAAATGATACTTCAATTTGGTTCATGTTAGCATTAAGTATATCTAATATTTTTAAAAATGTTTCATAATTGTTAATTTCAGAATTAAAATTATCTCTATCATTGTTTTTGCTGTAAAGTATCCAGCTAATATCATCTATAAAGATGTGTCCTTTTTTTTTTAAATCCATAAAATAAAGATAAATTATTTTACATACATGATTTGCATTGTGAAAACTGTCAATGAAAACTAAGTCAAAATTTGACCCTGTTTCCTTTATAATTTTATCATACTAATCGTCACTGCTTTGAATAAATTTCCATTTATTTGAACTGGAAACTTTAGCACAATCATCAATGTCTACTGAATATAGTTTCCCATCGTTTTTTTCACAATACTCAAGAAAAAAATTTGTTGAAATACCATGTCTAACTCCAAGTTCTAAAATTTTTGGATTCTTAACATTTTGTATTATGGGTACAATATTTTTCTGAAGTTTATAGAGATATTTAGATTTTTTATTCACGCTTAATATTATTAATTTTTAATTAAATATAAAAACACCGTCTTTTTTTTGAAATGCCTTATTTTCAGGATTAAACTGAAAGTTTCCAGAAAAATTTTTACTACTTTTTTTTTTGAGGATTACTATTTCAGATGAACTAGTATATGAACTTAACCTATTTAATCTTCTATATAAAATTTCAGCATCTATATCTTTGAACATATTATTATTTAGTTTTACGTAATCTTTAGCATAAATTCTTTTACGAGTTATTTCAGAGCCATACTCAATAGAAGGCTCAATTAATACTACATATTTTTTTGCAACTCTTAACATTTCTTTTATAATATTTTTTGCAAGGTTTGGGACTTGTTCTAAACAATGTATTGTAAATAAAAGATCAATTGAGTTATCTGATAAAGGAATTTTTTCTGCATTAGAATTTATACAATAATCTATTTTTACTGAGTTTTCCTCTAAAAATTTATTACCTACGACTAATCTTGGAAGAGAAATATCTAAAGCCAATATTTTATAAAAATCGATTTTGCTATTTTTTTTTTGAATTTCAAAAATATTTATAAGTTCTCCTGCTCCAATTTCCATAAATGAAGAAGAATTTGTAGTTTCTAAAATATTAAGTATGAAAGTTGTTAAAAATTTTCTAGGATCACCTTTAACTTTATAAATTTTGTCTCCATAACCAAAATCACAGGGATAGATATTTTCGTTTCGCTTTAAATATCTCTGAATATATTCTCCAGCAATTTTATCATATTTGCTTTCAACACTTTTAAGAGATCTTGATTTTATTAGGGGCAACTTTCTTTTCAAAAATAAGTTTATAAAAAAAAAAATAGTTTTTTTTACAAATCTTCTAAATCTAAAGAAAGGGGACACTGAATATTTCTCTAATAAATTTTTTCGCTCTTCTTCGTTAAACTCACCAATTATTTCGTAGTTTTGATTTTTATAGTCTAAAACTTTCTGAAGTTCATTTTGCATTATTGCTATTTTATATTATATTACAAATTTTAATTAAAAACCAATGTAAAATAATATCTTTTAATTTTGTGAAAAAGAAAAAAATAATTGATCTTAAAATTCTTACCGAGTCAGAGGTATCCAAAAGATATCACTATTGGATGAATGACAAAAATGTTCTTAAATATACAGCTCAATTTGGCTCTAAACACAGCATAAAAGATATAATCAATTTTGTTAGAGAAAAAAGAAAATCAAAAAATGAGTTTTTGTACGGTATTTTTATTAGTAATCAAAATAATAGTTTCAAAGAACATATTGGCAATATCAAGCTAGGTCCAATAAACTTTAGAAATTTAAGTGCTGACGTTTCCTACTTAATAGGTGAAAAAAAATATTGGGGGAAGGGATATGCAACATTAGCAGTAAATAAGATTGTAAAAATTGCTAAAAAAAAATTCAAACTCAGAAAACTCCAAGCTGGTCACCAAAAGAATAATTTAGGTTCCAGTAAAGTACTTTTAAGAAATAAATTTAAATTAGAAGGTATTTTTAAATCTCAAATACGAACAAGTAAAAATAAAAGAACTGATCGATATGTTTATGGATTAATATTATAATCCTAAAGTTAAGCTTTTTCGATTATTTCACCATTCACCAATTCAAATACTTTGTCACAATATTTTAAGGTTGAAGGTCGATGACTTATCATTATTATAGTCTTATCTTTTTGATATTTGTTTATATCTTCAATTATCTCTGCTTCGGTTGAAGTATCAAGACCACTTGTGGCTTCATCGAAAATTATTATGCTTGGATCAGTATAAAATGCTCTTGCAATTGCCACTCTTTGTATCTGTCCACCAGATATTTTTGAACCTATTTCTCCAATATTTGTATTTATACCTTTCTCCAAACTATTAACAAAGTTTTCCAATTTTGCTCTTTTAATAGCATAATCAATTTTGTTTAAGTCTATATGATTTGTCTCCGTCGCAAACGCAATATTATTTTTTATACTAGAATCTAATAAATATAAAGATTGGGGCACATATCCAAGATTTTTTTGCCATGGCTTTATATTTTGATTAAGATCTTTTCCATCAATTAGAATCTGGTCATCTTCACATTGGATTAATCCCATCAAAATATTTACAAGTGTACTTTTTCCAGATCCACTTTTTCCTATAATTCCAATTTTTTCGCCTTTGTTAATTTGAAAGGAAACTTTCTTTAAAACTTTATTTGAACTTTCAGGATAAGAATAACTAAGATTTTTTATTACTATTTTATCTTTAAAATCAAGTTTATTAAAGTCTTCTTGCTCTATTCTTTTATTTATATCTACTGCATCTGTGTCTTTATCTTTTATAATTAAATTTAATACATTAATTGTAGGTAAATGATATTTCACTGTTTGAAAAGAAGTTAAAATTTTTGAAAATGACGGCATCGCCCTATATGCAGTTGCGCCATAAACACCCAATATCGGCAAAATCTCAATGCTTGCTTTGCCCTGTTTAGATAAAATATATATAATTATACATAAACCTGTGACGGCTATAATTTCAAAAAAATACTTAGGAATTGTAGTTAAAAAACCGAATTTAGTAACAATTTGAGTTAAAATTTTCTTTTGCTCATTATGAATTTTGAGAAAAAAATTTGATTTATTCAAAATATTCAATTCTTTTATATTTCTTAATGCTTCAGTAATATTCTTGAGATATCTTGCAGATAATTTTAGTCTTATTTCCCCCCAATTAGTAAATTTTTTCTTTGTAAATGAAAAAATTACAGTTGAAATAATGAATAGAAAAGTAAAACTTACTAAAGTCGCGATAGGTTCGAAAATAATTAACATTAATAAAAGGCTAGTTATAACAACTATTTCAAAAAATAAATTTAAAAACGTATAGAAAATTTTTTGAAAATTTGAAACCTCATTCATCATATTTCTTATTACTGTTGAGGAATTCACATTTAAGTGGAATAAAACAGATTTCTTTAAGTAAACATTAAACAGTTTTTTTGATAAATTATATTGGATTTCATTACTAAAATTTAATTGCCACCATGTGAAAAAAGTCAAAAAAATATTTTTTATTAAAAAGGTAGTCAATAAAGAAATTATTCCCAGAATTAATATGTTCATAGATAAGGTATCGCTTAATTTAATAAAATACTCACCAATAATTCCTAATTCGGATAATTCATCTGGATTTAATAAAATTTTAATAAAAGGGTATATTATACCAACAGATAGAAGCTCAAAAAGTGTAGAACATATTAATAATATAAAGAATAAAAAAATTTTATTTTTATCTTTAGAATCAATTAACTCAAATGTTTTTTTTAAGTATTCCATCAAATTTTAATTTATAATTAAAAATATTTAAATAATATTTTTGGAAATAAGTTTTTTAAGTTCATCTTTTAACAAAAATTTTTTATTATTTCCTGAGTTGTATGAAAAATTATTTTTCATTCTTTTTGCTGCAAAGTTTTGATTAAAGAATTTTAGTATTTTTGTTTGTTGGAAACTCCTAGAAGGCATAATAATATAGTGTTTTCCTATATCAATAGTATTAAAACCATCATGAACCGTTATCATTTCCTCGTCTACTTTTTCTCCTGCTCTAATTCCAATAACCTTTGTATCTCTTTTTTCATCAAGTGCCTTACAAATATCTAATATTCGATAAGAAAATAGTTTTGGTACAAAAATTTCTCCTCCTTGTTGATACTTGAGTGCAAATAATACCGTTTGAATACTTTCATCAAGAGTTATATTAAATCTTGTCATGTTTTTATCCGTTATTGGAAATGGTTTATTTGAAGATTTAATAATATTTTGAAAGAATGGGATTACAGAACCTCTTGAGCCCATTACATTTCCATATCTTACAACAGAGAAAGAAAATTTTGAAATTCCTCCATAATAATTTGCAGCGATAAATAACTTATCACTACATAATTTTGTTGCTCCATAAAGATTTATTGGGCTGGCCGCTTTGTCTGTAGATAAAGCTACAACTTTCTTAATATTAAGTTCTATACAAGCTTCAATAACATTTTGAGCACCATAAATATTAGTTTTAATAAATTCCATAGGATTGTATTCTGCAGCAGGCACCTGTTTTAAAGCTGCAGTGTGAATGACTATATCAATGTCATATAATGCCCTTTTAAGTCTGTCATAATCTCTTACATCACCTAAAAAAAAACGTATTTTTTCTGAATTTTTTTTGAAAGGCTCTAAGTTTGACATTTCAAACTGTTTCAGTTCATCCCTGCTAAAAATAACTAATTTCTTAATATTTTTATATTGATTTAAAATTTTCGATGCAAAGGCTTTACCGAAAGAACCCGTTCCACCAGTTATTAATATTGATTTACCATTTAACATAAGTTTAGCTAATTACTTTCATATTTATAGATAATAGTCAAAATAATCTATTTTATTATTTATATTTTCTCGCTTCATAAAAAATTTGATTGTAAACTGATGGCATTTTTGTTTTAAAATGTTTTTCAAATTTTCCTACATTCATGCACATAAATTTTGGTCTTTTTATGGTAAATAATTTATTTGAATTAATTAATTGATAATTTCTTTTATAAATATTGCAGGCTTTTGCAAAATTAATAGCAAACTCACTTTTACTAATACATCCTTTTGAGCCTACATTAAAAATACCCTTAGTATCTTTACTTTTTTTAATAACTTTTTTAATCATTTTGCTTAATGTAAATAAATTTAAAGGCGAAAAGTAAACATCGTTTAGTAAATAAAATTTCTTCTTAGATTTAAAAGATTTGAAAATCCAATCAGAAAAACTTTTATTTTTTGAATTAGATTTACCAAAAAAGTTTGTTCTTAAAATAATCATCTTATTTTTTAAACAAAGTTTTTCAGATAGGTATTTTGTTTTGCAGTAATAATTTCCTATTTCATTGATATGCTCTTTATTTAAATTTTGGTTTTGATTATTATAAAATTGATCAGTGGAAATTTGTATAATTTTTGTATAAATATTCAATTCTTTAATTAGATAGATTAAATTTTTTAAAATTAAATAATTTATTTCGTAAGCATTTTTTTTGTGAAATTCGCAATTATCAATGCTTGTATTTGCTATACAATTTATGATTATATCAGGATTAATTTTTAATAGAACTTTTCTGAGTTTAGAAATATTCAGTAAATTAATCTTTCTTTTCGCTAATCCATTATTAAAAACATCAAACTCTTTCTTAAGATAATTATTTAAATAATTACCCAAAATGCCAGACGAACCTAAAATCAAAATTTTCATAAAGATTAATTTATTTAATATCTCATACTAAAGTAAATTGTAAGTTTTAAGATATTTTATATTTTTAAAAATTATACACTTGAAATGCTTAAATTTAAAATTAATAATAATTTATAAGCAGTAATAATGAAATTCAAAAACAAAATTTGTATCGGAGCCCCACAATTCAGTGGTTTATATGGTATAACAAATAAAAACAAAAAAAAATTAAATTTAAAAGAAATTAATAATTTTTTCAAAATTCTAAAGAAAAAAAAAATAGATTTCCTAGATACCGCTCTCTCATATAAAAAAGCAGAAAAAAATATTTTCTTATCAAAAGTTAATACTTCCAAATTCAAAATTATAACAAAAATACCAAGGCCTTATAAAAAAAAAAAATTATGAAAATAAAATTATAAAAGAAATTATTAATTCAAAGAATAAATTTAAAATAAAGAAATTTTACGCTGTATTATTACATGATAGTCGAAGTTTAAAAAATAGTGACGAAATAACGAAAATTTTGAATATTTTTAATTTATTAAAAAAAAAGAAATTAACTAAATACATTGGTTTCTCTATTTATGACAAAAAACAATATCATACTATAATTAAATATTTTAATCCTGATATTATTCAAGTGCCTGCAAATGTATTTGATAGAACTTTTCTAACAGACAGATTTTTAAAAGAAATTAAAAAAAAAAAAAATTAAATTACATTGTAGATCCATATTTTTACAAGGACTGGTCCTCTCAAACATTAAATTTATTAGAAAAAAATTTAAAACTTGGGTAAAAAATTTCTATAAATGGGAAAATTTCTGTAATCGAAATAATCATTCAAAAATTGAGTTAGCTACAAACTTTATTTTGAATTATCAATCGATAGATAAAATTGTTGTTGGATTTCATAATGAAAATGAATTGTATGAATTTTTAAAAATAAAAAAAATACACACAAAATTACCAAATTTCATTAATAAGAAAGAAAATTCTATTGAAAAGTTGATTAAACCGTATAATTGGAATTAGAGAATAATAAATGAATATTGCACCTAATAAAATTTGGCTTAAAGCTAAAAAAATTATTCCAGGCGGAAATGGTCTTTTATCTAAAAGACCAGAAAGATTTTCTAATTTATTTTGGCCAACTTATTTTTCAAAAGCTGAAGGAATACAAATCTGGGATCTAAATAAAAAAAAATTCATTGATATGAGCATAATGGGAATTGGAACATCAACACTTGGTTATAGAAATAATGCTATTGATTCAAAAGTAAAGTTAGCGATAAATAAGTCAGTAAACACAACCTTAAATTCTTTGGATGAGTATTTGCTGGCAAAAAAAATATTAAAATATGATAAATTTGCTAACAAAGTAAAATTTGCTAGGTCTGGTGGTGAAGCAATGTCCATAGCGATTAGAATTGCAAGAGCAAAAAATAAACACTCAAAAATCGCGTTTAGTGGATATCATGGATGGCAAGATTGGTATATTGCTGCAAATTTAGATAACAAAAAAAATTTAAATAATCACTTGCTCAAAGATCTTATTCCATTAGGTATTCCAAAAGAGCTCAAGAAAACAATATTGCCATTTAAATTTAATGATTTTGAACAAATTAAAAGTCTAGCAAAAAAAAATAATTTATCAGCAATTGTGATTGAGTGTGGAAGATATGATTATTTATCAAAAGATTTTATAAATAAAATTAATAAACTTTGTAAAAAAAAAAATATTTGTTTAATTGTCGACGAAATTACAACAGGGTGGAGAGAGACTAATGGAGGCTTGTATAAAAAATTAGGAATTAAACCTGATATAGTTGTTTACGGTAAGTCTCTTGGAAACGGTTACGCAATATCGGCTATAGTAGGAAAAGATAATTATATGAAATTTGCAAATAAAACTTTCATAAGTAGTACTGCATGGACGGAGAGTATAGGATTTAATGCTGGTATTGCTGTAATTGATTTTTTTGTTAAGAGAAATGTTTCACAACACTTAATTAAAATGGGTAATATTATTAAAAACGGTTGGAAACAAAATGCAAAAAAAAATAATATCAAGTTAGAAATTGGTGGAATGCAAGCAATTCCTAGTTTTCAATTTAAGTACGACAAAAATAACGAAAAAGTCTACACATATTTTACTGATATGATGTTAAAAAAGAAATATCTTGCTACAAATTCCGTATATTTAAGTTACCAACACAAAGAGAAAGATATTAAAAAATACCTAATTGCCGTAGATAAAGTTTTTAAAATGATTAGTAGATTACTAAAAAACAAGAAAGGTTTAAGGAAAATTAAAACAAGAAAATATAACTACTAATCTATCAAGTTATCTCTAATAATATCCCTATAAAAGCTTTGATTTCGTATCAATTTTTTTTGATAATTAATTAGTTTTTGGTTTCTTGACAAAAAATTAACTAAGTCATTCATACTAGCAAAACATATTGTTTTACCAAAATGATCAATTATTTTTGTAAATAATTTAAAATCATCTAAAAAATCAATGGTTAAACGGTACTTTGAAAGGTTATTTTTTTGATCATATCTTTTACTTTTAAATTTTTTAAAATGTCTCATAAACACGGTCACATGTTCTCTTTCAGACTTATTTTTTGCTAAATTATTAGATATTTTTAAGGTCTTATATTTAAATATTTCAATATCCATTCCATCAGGGAAGGTTGATGGCTCAGGATATGTATTTGAATAATAGTCTAATTTATTTTTTTTGAAAAAATAATATCATTTTATCTAAAACATTAATATCGATAAATGGACAATCGCTTGTAATTCGAACTATATTTTTTATATTATATTTAGTTGCTGTTTTATAATATCTTCCAAGTACATCTTTTTCGTCACCTCTATAAAATTTTATGGAATTTTTTTTACAAAAGTTAACAATTTTTATATCTTTATTATTTCTTGTAGTTGCTATTATAATATTTTTAATAATTTTTGATTTTTTCAATCTACTGATTAAAACACTTAAAAGACTATAACCTTTAAAATTTTTTAAAACTTTACCCGGTAGTCTTTTTGATTTCAGTCTTGCTTGAATTATTATTGCAAATTGCATTGTTTTTGGAGTATATATTTATTTATCATAATTAAAATTAGAAATTAAAAATACTAGTGAGTAAAAATTTATATTTACCAATTGAAATAAAAAAAAGAGAATTGTTACCAAAATTTTTTTTAGGCTTAAATGCTTTAAAAAAAGGATTTAACGTTATTATTGGTGATAAAATTGCAATATCTCATGCAACAAAATTTTTTGGTACAGGAATATATTTTTATAAATCTATGAATTTTAATGATACTGGCCATATCAAGCGAATAAAAAATAAAAATAATATTTATGTAGTTCATGATGAGGAATCAGGTGCCACCCATGCATCAAAGAATATTTTTAAACAATTTTTAAATATTAGAAGTAGTAATGAAAATATTCAACTTATTGATAGATTTTATACTTGGGGAAAGTTTGATCATTCCCAATGGATTAAAAGATTTAAAAAGCGAAAAAATAAATTTATTTTAACTGGATCCCCTAGAATAGATTTATGTAATAAAAGAATTTACAACAAATTTTTAAGAAATGAAATTAATGATACTAAAAAAAAATTTAACAATTATATTCTCTTTATAAGTTCTGGAATAAGCTCAGATAAAGAATTAAATAATATTTTTAAGCAAGATAAATTTTTTTTTAATTTTAAAAATTTAAAAGAAAAAAAGGAAAGAAAAAACCAATTACTAAACCTTAGAATGTATTTTAAAAATTCAGTGAAAATGATACAAAATTTATCTTATAAATTTAAAGATGTTAATTTAGTAGTAAGGCCACACCCTAGTGAAAATATTAATGATTGGAAAAAGATTTTTAAAAAATTTAAAAAAAATGTTTTTTTAGACACCTCAGATTCAGATATAACTCCTATTATAATTGGAAGCAAATGTGTTATTCATAATTCTTCTTTTGCAGGTATACAAAGTACATTACTCAAAAAACCTCTAATAGTTTATAAACCAAAAAAAATATCAACTTCTAAAAGAAGTTTTCCTAATAAGTTAGGTGATATTGCAAAATCAGAAAATGATGTTTTTATATTATTGAATAAAATATTAAAAACTAAAAAATATAAAATAAAAAAAAATAAGATAAATTTATTAAAAGCTAGAATATTTGTAGATAAATATAAATCTGCTTCATCAAAAATTGTTGATGATTTATCAAAATTTGAAATTAATTCCAAAAAAATTAATCTAATTAAACTAAGACTGTATTCTCAATATTTATTTTTAAAAAAAAATTTTAAGAATAAAATAAATTACGATTCAATAAACAAAACAAAAGCTAACTATACTAGAAGGTCAATGAGAGATAAATTAGGTATAGGAATTAAAAAAAAACAAATGCTAAAATATCTCAAAGATGCGAAAAAAAACGATCCAGGCCTACAAAATATTTTTTTAAAAGAGTTTGGACCTAACGGATTTTACATATACAAAAATTAATTTTTTAGGCTTAAAAGATAAATTTAAAACATAGAAGTATTTTAGAATTAACATATAAATTGCTACCTACTCTTGGCATACGCCTAAAATTAGTAATGCTCTTTATGTCTAATGTCATAATTTTCATTTTTGATTTAATAAAATTTTTTAAAAGGTCTACCAAAAAATACTTTTTAATTTTATTTTTTTTTAATATTAAATTTAATTTTTTTAATTTATATGCCTTAAAACCACTTAAAGGATCCTTGATGTCAAACCTTAATTTAAAAAAATATGATAAAATTATCTCTATGCATCTATTTTTTTTATGTCTATTTCCAATTACTAAATCAGGATTATATTTTTTACAGTATTCTATTATTTTTGGTATATTTGTAACTGAGTGTTCGCCATCTGCGTCCATTGTGATTATAAAATCAAAATTACTATTTCCTAATAATTTAAAACCTTTATTCAAGCTTTGTTCATAACCAATATTAATCCTATTTCTATAAAATCTAACATTTTTAAAATTTTTTATAGCTTTGTTTGTATTGTCTTGAGAACAATCATCGATAATTTGAATTTTATATTTACGTAATTTTTTTATAACTTTTACTAAAGTTTTTTTTTCGTTATAAGATGGGATAAGAATTACAAACTTAGGCATTTTTTTGTAAGTAAAGAATCTATTTTTAAATTTTTCTTTGATTTTTTACCTAAATATTTGTTTATAAAAAAAGGTGAGATTGATTTTTTTGGACATGGTCTTAAAAATTTAAGATGTTTTTTTTTTAATTTTTCTCCCTTTTTTAAATATTTTTTTATCCAGACTCCCCTTCGCTGAACTATCGCTGACTTTTTCTCGTTAAATTCTATCTTTTTTTTTCCATTACCGAGGCTTAATTCTAATTGTCTAGAAGCTTCAACCATTTCAAACCATGTTTTTGGGTTTAATGAAAAAGCATGATCTGGGCCACTTCTGTAATTATTATCTGTAAAATGTTTTTCTATTACTTTTGCACCCAAAGCTATTGCACCCAAAACTGACGAATGTCCAGGTGTGTGATCACTTAATCCTAATATTATTTTATCTTTAAATATATTTTTAAACTCTCGTAGAGCTTTTAGATTTATATATTCAAAATTTTTTAAAGTGTTAGTATAGTTTGTATTGCATTGCATCAATATCAATTTTTTATTATATTTTAAAATTAATTTCGTTGCATCAATTGTTTCTTGCAATGTTGATGCTCCACAAGCAAGTAAAACTGGTTTTTTTTTCTTGGCAATTTTAATTATTATGTCTTTCCAAGTAATGTCACCAGAACCAATCTTGTATGCAGGAATATACTTATTTACTTCATCCACATACTCCAAATCATAAGGTGCAGTTAAAAAATCAATTTTATTTTTTTTACATTCTTTGGCCAATTCTTTAGTCCATTTTGGATTTATACTTGCATCTTTATAAACTTCGAAAACTGATTTTTTCCATTTAGCCTGATGAGCCATTTTTCCAATTTTGTTGAAACCAGAGTCTGAAACTATTGTTTCAGCTTTAAAATGTTGGAATTTTGCTGCATTTGCACCTGCTTTAGCA
>MDTB01199363.1_pt1 | contig 25537 bp, 27 predicted proteins | sample 811161 | NCBI WGS metagenome assembly MDTB01 (sample SAMN05326650, study PRJNA326480) | marine metagenome | isolation source: seawater | place: Mediterranean Sea | collected 2009
ATAAATTATATCAACATATTTTTTTCTTGAAAATCATACATCTGTTTTTGAAAGCTAAATCTTTTAAACATTTAACAAATATTAATTTTTCTTTTTCAAAAATTTCTTTTACAAAGTCTTTTTGATTACATCCAATCTCTAAAATCAGAAATCCATTATTATTTAAAAATTTACATACATTTCGTGAAATTTTTCTATAACATTCTAAACCATCTTTTCCCCCATCAATAGCTATAATTGGATCATATTCAGTAACTGTTTTTTCCAAAAGATTTATGTCTTTGGTGGCAATATAAGGTGGGTTAGAAATTATGATATCAAATTTTCCTCTAACATTTAAAAACCAATTGCTTTTGATAAATTTGAAATTTTCATGACTAATGTTGAACTTTTTTTTATTTGCATTAGCAACTTTTAATGCATTGTTTTTTATATCTGTTCCAATTAAATTGATTTTTAATTTTAGTTTTTTTAATTCCATAAATAGTGTGATACTTAAACATCCGCTTCCAACACCTAATTCTAAAATATTAGTTTGTTTTTTTTTTCTTTTTCTTACTATTTTTATTGCTTCATCGATTAAAAGCTCCGATTCAGGTCTGGGATCTAGGGTTTTTCCATCAATGAAAAAATTGTAGGAGTAAAACTCTCTCAATCCTAAAATCTTGGATAAGGGTTTACCATTTAAGTAAGTTAAAAATTTTTTAAAAAATTTTTTTTTTTTTCTCTCACCTACCTTTATTTCAGAAGTAGTAAAGAATTTAATAGTCTCGAGCTTTAAAATATTTGATAGCAAATAATATATATGGCTCTTTTTTAACATACTTCCATCTGGAGAAAGTTTGTTACAAATATTAATAACATCTTCCACTGTATAATTTTTTTCAACCATCACTTACTTTAGAAAGTTTTTTGGCCTGATCATCTTCTCTCAAGGCTGAAATTATTTCCTCTAGGGATTCACCATTTAATATTTGTTCAAGTTTATACAATGTAAGAGAGATTCTATGATCAGTTACTCGTCCTTGCTGGTAATTATATGTTCTGATTCGCTCCGATCTGTCACCGGAACCAACCTGACTTCTTCTCTCTAATGCTCTTTGTTGTTCCTTTTTTTTTCTTTCAGCATCAAAAATTCTAGACCTAAGAACAGTCATAGCTTTTGCTTTATTTTTGTGTTGAGATTTTTCATCTTGACATTGGGCAATAACACCGGTTGGTAGATGTGTTATTCTCACAGCACTATCGGTTGTATTTACAGATTGTCCACCTGGGCCACTAGAACGAAAAATATCAATTCTTAAATCTTTCTCTTGAATATCGATATCTACTTCGGTTGCTTCTGGAAGCACAGCAACAGTTGCAGCGGATGTATGTATCCTACCTCCTGATTCGGTCTCTGGAACTCTTTGGACTCTATGTGTCCCAGATTCGTATTTTAATTTTCCAAAAACACTTTTACCTGAAATATTCAAAATTACTTCTTTTACACCATCGTGTGAAGTTTCACTAATATCCATAATCTCATTCCTCCAATTTTGTATTTCTGCATATTTTATATACATTCTAAATAAATCTGAAGCAAACAAGGCAGCCTCTTCTCCCCCGGTCCCGGCTCTAATTTCGACAATAGCATTTTTTTGATCTTCTTCATTTTTAGGTATCAATAAAATTTTAATTTCATTTTTTGTTTTTCAATTTGATTTTGTAGTTTTTCCTTCTCTATAAAAGCAATATCTCTAAGTTCTTTATCCGAGGAAGAAACCAAACTTTCAACATCTACAAGTTCTTTTTCAATCTTTTCTAAATACATAATTTGTGTTACTAAAGGTGTCATATCCGAAAATTTTTTTGATAATTCAGCAATTTTTGATGTATCGTTAATATTAGATAGCTCAGTCTCTAATTTTTTGTACGACTCAATGATTTTTGTTAAATTTTTGAATTCACTCATAAAAATATATTATTATTATTTTGACAAATTATTAATGAAATCAAGTAAGAGATCTTTCTCATTAGGGCTAGTCTTTTTATAAAAATAATCCTTAATTTTTGATTCTAATAAATATTTCTGATCAAAATCGAGATTGTAAATTTTTGAAAATTTCGTTATAAAGTACTCTATTTTGTCCTGGATTTCTATATCAGAATTGTTCTTGTTTTTTAAATCCTCTCGTCTATCAGTAAAAAATTGTTCAAGATCATTAAGATCAAATAGAAAGCAATTATCAATATTATTTACATCCATATCTATATTTCCGGGTATTGAAGCATTTATTAAAAGTATTGGTTTTTGCTTTCTTTTTGAAAGAGTCTTCATAATTTCTTTCTTTTTAATAAGGTTTTCCTTTTGATCAATACTTATCACCAAAATATCTGTTTTAAATAGTATATCCATTTTTTTTCTGTAAAAAGAGTTTTCAAAATTTAAAATATTATTTTCTTTCAACTGAATTATAGTCAATTTATTTTTTTTGAATAAATTAGTTATGGAATCTATTATTTCATCATCACCAATAGAACAAAATGTTAAATTATTGATATTTCCAAATATCCTCTTAGCAATCACTTTAGCAGATTCAGAGATTTGTTTGGGTTTTGAAGAAAAAAAGAAATCCACTACCATCACCAAATTTAAGAAATTTTAGCTTTAATATAATTAAAAGCTTTCTCTATTTGTATGTTTTCCTGTTTACCGGATAGAAGATCTCTTACAATAATCTTTCCTGCAGAAAACTCCTGATCCCCAATTATAATTGCATAACAAGAGGAAATCTTATTAGCCCTAGTCATTTTTTTCTTAAGATTTCCCTCAAAAAAGCAATGTAGCTTAATGCCTTTAATTGAACTCAATTGATCTGCAATACGCAAAGTATGAATATTTAAAGCTTCATCTGTCGAAAAAATTGAGATTTTATTACTCGATTCATCCCTTTCGACATTTTTAATTAACATTTTTATCCTTTCAATTCCAGCTGCCCAACCAACTCCAGGCATTGCTTTACCTCCTATCAATTCTGACAGACCATCATAGCGACCCCCAGCTAATATGGTATTTTGGCCTGATGTTTTATTAGCAACATATTCAAATGCAGTATGATTGTAATAGTCAAGTCCACGAACTAGATTTATATTCTCCGTAAATTTAATATTTAATTCTTGAAGTTTTGTTTTTATATTTTCATAAATTCCGGCGGATTTTTCACTTAAATAATTAAGAAGCTTAGGAGCTCCTTGTGTTAACTCTTTATCCCTTTTATCTTTAGAGTCAAGTATCCTCATAACATTTTTTTCAAGTCTTATTTTACTATCAACTGAAAGATCGTCTTTGTAATTGCTAAAATAAGACTTTAAATCAGATCTAAATTTTTTCCTGCAATTTGCCGATCCAAGAGTATTAATTTGAAGATGGACTTCATCCCTAATTTCTAGCGTCTTAAGAATTTTTTCAGCAACAATTATATTTTCAACATCAGCGAAAACGGAGTCATTATTTATATATTCAACTCCAAATTGATGAAACTGTCTGAGTCTACCGGCTTGTGGTCTCTCCCTTCGAAACATAGGACCAAAATAGTAAAACTTCTGATTGATCTTTTCTGTTAAAGAATTAGATATTATAGCTCTTGTTATCGGAGCAGTTCCCTCAGGTCTCAAAGTAATTTTATCTCCGCTAATATCTTCAAATGAATACATTTCTTTAGATACTATATCCGTCGAACCACCGAGTGTCCTGCTAAAAACTTCTGCATGTTCCATTATTGGGGTAGAAATTTTTTGATAATTAAAAGCTTTACAGTGACTTTCACAAATACTATTTATTCGGTCGAAATCAAGCTGATCATCTCCGAAAATATCGTGAGTTCCTCTAACTGTTCTAATCTTTTCCAAGTCTTTTCTTTGATTAATTTGATTTTTGTGATTCTGATTCTTCTTTTTGTTTTTTTTCACATAATTCAACTAAATGATCAATCATGTTACCGTCTCTCAAAATATGATGTTTTTCACCATTAATATAAATTTGGTGGACCTTACCACCTGTCAGACCTATATCAGTTTCTTTTGCTTCTCCAGGTCCATTAACAACACAACCAATAACCGAAAGTGTCATTGGACTTGTAATATGTTGTAATCTTTTTTCTAATTCTTGAACAGTCTCAATAACATTATATTCTTGTCTTGCACAAGACGGACATGAAATTATATTCACTCCCCTATGCCTTAAATTCAAAGATTTAAGAATATTAAATCCAACCTTAATCTCCTCTACGGGATCAGCAGATAAGGATACACGTATTGTATCTCCTATGCCAGACCATAAAAGTGAACCCATTCCTATTGATGATTTTATTGTACCAGGCATTAACCCTCCAGCCTCTGTTATGCCCAGATGAATGGGATAATTACAAGAATCTGATATTCCGTAATATGCCGCGACGGCAAGAAAAACATCAGATGCCTTACAACTAATTTTAAAATTATAAAACTCATTATCCTCTAAAATTTTTACATGATTTAAAGCTGATTCTACCATTGCATCAGGACAAGGTTCACCGTACTTTTCTAATAATTCTCTTTCTAGACTTCCTGCATTGACTCCAATTCTTATCGAACAGTTATTGTCTTTCGCAGCTTTAATAACCTCTTTTACTCTTTCTTTTTTACCAATATTACCAGGATTTATTCTTAGGCATGCTGCTCCACATTCAGCAGCCTCTATTGCCCTTTTATAGTGAAAATGTATATCCGCGATAATTGGAATGTTAACTTCTTTGACAATACTTTTAAGAGATTTAGATGAATCTTCATCAGGGCACGAAACTCTTACTAGATCTGCCCCCACTTCTTCAAGTGAATGAATTTGTTTAATTGTGGCAGATACATCGGTAGTAAGTGTATTAGTCATAGATTGAACGGATATGGGTGCATTACCACCAACTTTCACAGACCCAACTTGTATCTGATTTGTTTGTTTACGTTTAATATCTCGCCAAGGTCTAATACTCATTTTTTTAGAATAATTTAATTTTAAATTTATAATAGTTTATTTAATAATAAAATTCTAGTCAGATTAAAAATTTGGGACCATAGAAAATTGAATAAAGTAAAACATTTTGTTTAAGTTCTCCAACAATTAAGATTAAGCAAACAACAAAAAAAAGTAAAAAAAATAGTAACCCTAAATCTGGGTTATGTGTCGTTAAATTTCTGTTTAAAGAAACTTTTTTTTTCAGGTTGAGGTTCTTATAATAATTGTTTAGTTCATTAATTTCATTACTAACATCTACATCAAGAAATACTGCATAGTTTTTTATAAATGATTTTAGATAAATCTCCCCAGGAATCATTTCAAATTTGTTTTCTTCTATAGATATTAAATATTCAGGTCGGATCTTTAAAACCTTAGAGATTGTAACAATTTTTTTTTTACTTCTTTTTCTCGCAAGCTTTATTTTTGAACTTAAATTTTCGGTTAATTTTTTGTGAGATTTGACGATTTCAAATTTATCATTCATTTTAGTTTTTTTTGTTGAAATTATATTGACTGTTCGCCTGGGTTAGAATTTGATTAATGATTGATGCTACAGACTCAATTTTTTTCACCATACTTACACATTGCCCTGCCATCAGTGAGCCATTTTCTATATCTCCGTTTATAACAGCTTTTTTTAATGAACCTGCCCAAAAATGTTCTACTTCAAGTTGTGCCTCTTTCAGGGTCATCTTACCATGTTCAAGGCTTGAAAGAACTTTTTTTTGTTTATTCAAAAAATCGATTGAAGCCTTATTAACTATGGCACGAACTGGAATCACAGGAAGTCTATCATCAATTTGCACAGAAACTTTGGCGTTCCTTGATTCTGATCTAATAAAAATTTCCTTAAAATTTTTGTGCGCTATGCATTCTTTTGCACAAACAAACCTTGTACCCATTTGGCACCCAGCCGCACCTAATTGTAAATAATTCAAAAAAATCTCTCCTCTTCCTACTCCTCCTGCGACAAAAACAGGTACTTCGTCTAAAGATGGAAGAATCTCTTGTGCTAAGATGGTTGTTGATACTGGACCAATGTGACCGCCTGCTTCATGTCCTTCAATTATTAGTGCATCAACATCATATGAAACCATTTTTTTTGCAATAGACAATGTTGTAGCAAATGTTAAAACTTTTATATTATTTGCTTTGAGTAATTGAATCTGCCTTTTCTTAGGAAACCCTCCCGCTAAAACGACATATTTTACATTATTTTTTATACAAACATCAAATAACTTTTCAATATTTGGATGCATCATTATAAGATTTACACCAAAAGGTAGTTTTGTTTTTTCTTGTGTTTTGAGTATCTCATTTTGAAGAGCATTTTCATTCATTGAACCACAGGCGAGAATTCCAAATCCCCCCGCATTAGAAATAGCTGAAACTAGGTTATTTTCAGATAACCATGTCATAGCACCTCCCATAATTGGGTATTTTGTTCCTAAAAAATTTGTACCCTTTTTCCAAAGTTTTGATAAACTCTCAAATTGAGTAATCATCTATTTTTTCCTAAATTATATGCCTTATGAAGTGCATTCAATGCAATCTTTTTTTTTTTCAATGAAATTAAAACGCTAATTTTTATTTCTGAGGTTGAGATAACTTTTATATTAATTTTATTTTTTGCCAATGTTTCAAACATTTTTTGAGCCACTCCAACATTACTTTTCATTCCGACACCAATAATTGAAAGTTTACAAATGTTTTTATCTACATGTATGTCTTTAAATCTTAATTTCGACTTCTTTAATGCTGAAACTGCTCTTAAAGTTTCGTTATTATTGACGGTAAAAGTTAAATTCGTGAATTTTCCATCCTCAGTTATATTTTGAACTATCATATCTACATTTATATTAGATTCGGTTAAAGGACTAAAAATTCTCGAAGCCACACCTGGAGTATCTGGAATACCCAACAAAGTAATTTTAGATTCAGTTTCAGTTGATGAAATACCGCTTACAATTTCCTTTTCCATCTCTTCGTCTTCCTTTACCAATAAAGTTCCATTACTATTATTAAAAGAATTTCTTACATGTAACTTAATATCATATTTCATGGCTAATTCAACAGATCTTGGGTGAAGAACTTTTGATCCCAATGATGCCATTTCTAGTGTTTCTTCGTATGAAATTTTTGAAATTTTTTGTGCACTTCTTACATCTCTTGGGTCTGCAGTAAATATTCCATCTACGTCAGTGTAAATTTCACAAATATCCGCTTTGATAGAAGCAGCAATTGCTACTGCTGAGGTATCTGAACCACCCCTACCTAAAGTTGTTATTCTATTATTTTCATCAACACCCTGGAAACCGCAAACAACCAACATATTGTAATTATTTAGTAAACTAATAATTTGAGTGTTATCAATGGATAGAATTTTTGCATTTCCTGCATTCTGATCAGTTAGTATAGGTATTTGCCACCCCATAAGTGACCTGACTGAAACTTTTTTTTTAATCAAACATAAGGTTAATAATCCTGCAGAGATTTGTTCACCAGAAGCCAAAATTGAATCATATTCTGAGTTAAATTTGCAATTACTAAAATATTCTGTTTTTCTGATTAGGTTGTTTGTTTCTCCACTCATAGCTGAAACTACAACAATTAGTTTCTTATTTTCATCAATGTTTTTTTTAATCCTTGAGGCGACCTGCTCAATTCTTGCGATTGAACCAAGTGAGGTTCCACCAAATTTCATAACTATTTTTGAATTCATTTTTAATTATACTAAAAAGTTACATATTTATAAGATTGTATTATATTGTTTAACAGAATGAAAAAAAAAAAAACAACTATTAATATTAATGAGCAGAAAAAGTTTGAGAAATTTTATGGTGAGTGGTGGGATTTAAAAGGACCTTTTAGTATCTTACATTTATTTAATTATATAAGAATTGACTTTATTGAACAAAAACTAAAAGAAAACAACACATTTTTTTCAGAAAAAAAAATGGACAAATTGACTTTTCTAGACATCGGTTGTGGAGGGGGCATTTTATGTGAATCACTGGCTAAACGTGGTTTAGATGCGACTGGCATAGATACAAGTTATAATGCAATTCAAATAGCTAAGAAACATGCAAAGAGTGAAGGCTTAAAAATAAACTACCAACAATCAGACCTTTTGGAATTCAAGACAGATTTAAAATACGATCTTGTAACTTGTATGGAAGTTTTAGAACATATAGATAATATCGAAATTCTTTTAGAAAAAATAAAAAAAGTTTTGAAACCATCAGGTTTGTTTGTTGGTTCAACAATTAATAAGACTATAATTTCTTTTTTTGGAGCGATTATAGTTGCAGAAAAATTTTTAAATTTATTACCAAGTGGCACCCATGATTGGAAAAAGTTTGTGGAAATATCAAAATTAAAAAAATTATTGGTGAGATCAAACTTTCACTCAACCGAATTCCAGGGAATAAAATACAATCCTTTTCTAAAACAATGGAGTTATTCAAATATCAAGTCCATTAATTACTTGTTTTGTGCCCAACCCCGATTTTTAGATTCTAAAATCTGAAAACTTTTTATTGATGGTAATTTCTTTCTAGCTTTTAGTATATCTTGAATATTTATTCTTGCTTTAATTATGGTTGGAATAGATTTTGCCCTAGCCAGTATTTTTCCCCAGGGGTCAATAATCATTGAACGTCCAAAAGTTTTTCTGGTTGCCGTGTTTATGCCGCATTGAGCAGCTGCAAACACAAAACACCCATTTTCAATAGCTCTAGCTCTTAAAAGAGTTTCCCAGTGCGCCTTCCCAGTGGTTAAAGTAAAGGCGGCAGGAATAGAAAAAAAAACAGCACCTGCTTTATTAAGGCGTCTAAACATCTCTGGGAATCTAATATCGTAACATATAGAAAATCCAATCTTTCCCCATGGTAACTTGAATAGTTTGAGAACTTCACCTGAATCATAGTTTTTTGATTCTCTGTAGGATTCTTTTTCGTCTAAAATAACGTCAAACAAATTGATTTTATCGTAAAAGCAAACTTGCTTTCCCTTCGGATCAATAAGGATTGAACGATTAAAAAATTTATTTTTCCTACTTTGTACAGGCATTGAACCAATCAAGATAAATGTATTCAAAGACTTTGAAATTTTTTTTATAAAATCCAAAAAAAATTCTAACTTTCCATCCTCAATATTTTTTTTTATAACTTTTATAGAATCTGTTAACAATGGTGTGCATTCAGGTAAACAAATTAAATCAATCTTTTCTGTAATATTTTTTTTAAGCAGTCTTCTTATACTATCTATGTTTTTATTAAGGTTCTCGCCGCTCGATAATTGAACACAAGCAACATTAAGATTCATCATTGACACCCAATTTTTCATCTAATAAATCCTTCTCTATCAAATAATTCAGATCATCATAACCACCTACAAGATCATTATTAAAAAAGATTTGTGGAACAGTTTTTCTACCTAAGGATTTTTTTTCCATTTCTTCACGAAGATTAGGCTTATTATCGATGATAATCTCAGAAAAATTTAGATTTCTTTCCTGGAGAATCTTTTTTGCCATATTGCAGTATGGACATATTACTGAAGAATAAATTGTAATTTTTTTCATTATTACTATAAATTAACATATGAACCAACTCTTTGACAGAAATGTTATTATAAAATCAAAAAACAAAGCATTCGAGAATTGGCAAGATTATAATTTTTTGTTCAATATGGTTGCAGATATTTTATATGAAAAAATTCATGAATTAAAAGAAAATTTTAATAATATTCTTTTTTTATCATCTGATTGTTTTGAATTACTGAACAAAGAAAAACTAAAGTTTAAGAAGATGGTCCTTGTTTCAGAATATATTGAATTACTCAAACTTACTCCTGATTCTAAAAAACACATATTTAGAGTAAACTGTAACTTTGAAAACCTTTGTCTTAGAAAAGAAAACTTTGATTTATTGATAACAAATTTGTGTTTGCATAAAATTAATGATGTCAAAAATTTTTCTTCATCATTACTGACTTTTTTAGAAAAAAAAGGGTTATTAGTATGCACATATTTTGGTAACAAATCTTTGATCGAATTGCGAAATTCTTTCATAATTGCCGATGATTGTCTAAGACAAAGTACACACCAAAGAATTATTCCTTTAATTGATATGATTGATGCAACAACAATATTTCAGAAAGCAGGTTTTAGCGAAATTGTTGCAGATTCAACAACTATTAAAATTAAATATAAGTCTCTAGAGAAATTACTTAATGATATTAGAGGCATGGGAGAAAATAATTGCCTTACCAGAAGATATAAAGGGCTATTCTCAAAACATTACCTCGAGGAAACAGAAAGGATTTATAAGGAAAAATTTAGTGATGAATCTGGTGACTTAATTGTAACATGTGACATTGTTACTCTCGTAATGTGGAAAAATTAACATTACAATGATCCAATTATTTTGTTATTAGATGGCAAAAAATTAAAGTTAAAAATATCTCTCTTATTTATCCATGTAAAATTTTGATTTTCATTGGGTATTATTCTGCCAAACCATCTATAGCATAAAAAAAAATTTAAATTTATCTTTTTATCCGAAAACTCATATTCATAACTATCTAAAAAAGAAAAATCTCTTTGATAAGTCTTTATATTTAATTCCTCATTTAATTCTCTAGAAAGAGCTTGTGTTAAAGATTCATTAATTTCCACTTTTCCACCTGGAAATTCCCAAAAATTTTCAAAAGCTTTACCTTTTGGTCGACTAGTAATGAGGAAATAGTTATTTCTTTTTAAAATTGCTATAACAACCTCCGTATTAGATTTAGCTTCTGTAATCAGCATTTATTTTTATGTACTCGTTTGTAAGGTCTGTAGTCCAAACTATATTACTTTCTTTACCTGAGGATAAATTAATGTCTAATTTTATCTGTTTATTAAGTAGATACTTGTGAACAATTTCTTCATTAAAATTACAAATTTTTCCCTTACTAATTATCTTATTTGGTCCAAAAGATATTGAAATATTTTTCAATTGTACATTTGCATTACATTTACCAATTGCCATGATAATCCTTCCCCAATTTGAATCACTACCAAACATGGCTGTTTTAAATAGTAAGGAGTTAGCGATTTTTTTCGAAATCTCAATAGCATCTTTTTTGCTTTTTGCATTCCGAACAGAAATAATGATGAATTTAGAGCATCCCTCTCCATCTTTTACAATCTGTTGCGCAAGATCATTCATTGTAATTCTCATGTTTTTAAAAAATATCTGTTTTAAATTAGTGCCAAAATTTTTTTTTTTTGAAATATTTGAAACCACTAAAACCATATCACTTGTAGACATTTCCCCATCTACTGTAATTGAATTGAATGATTCGTTCAAAATAGTTTTAAGTATTTTTTTATCATTATTAATATTAATTTTAAAATTTGTAAAAAAAAATCCAAGCATTGTTGCCATATTAGGTTCAATCATTCCTGAACCTTTCGCAAAGCCATTAATAATGATTTTTTTATTATTACTTTTGTACAACGTACTCTTAATTTTTGGAAAAGTATCAGTTGTTGTAATTGCCTTAGCGGCTTTAAACCAATCTTCCTTTTTATTTGATAAGTTTTTAAATAAAAACGGTAATGATTTTATTATAACTTTTTCATCTAGTTGCTTACCAATGATACCTGTGGATGCTAAGTAAATTTCTTTTTTTTTAAAATTAAACTTATCCGCTAGGTAGCTAACTATTCGTTTTACCGATTTTGCACCTTGTTCACCCGTAAAAACATTTGCGTTTCCAGAGTTAATTAAAATGATCGATACTTTTGCATTTTTTCTAATTTTTTTATTCCATTTAACGGGCTCTCCGGGTGTATTTGATTTAGTTAAATAACATATGATGTCCGAACTTTCATCAAACTTTATTAGAACAAGATCATCCTTGTTATTTTTTTTTAACCCACACGAAGTTGATGCAACATTAACACCCTCGATCTCATGAAAATTTTCGAATACTTTTGGATAAAAGGGAGATTTTTTTTTTATCATTATTTTAAATTATATTTTTTATTTGAAAATAATAGTTTATAAATCATCATAATATTAATTTTTTAAAATAAAAAATGTTTAAATTTTTATCGCAAACATTATTTGGCACTTCAAATGACAGGATGCTTAAATCCTTAATACCAGTTGTTGCAAAAGTAAACGAGATTGAAAAAAGATTTTCTTCTCTTAAAGATGTGGATTTAATTGCAAAAACTGACGAGTTAAGAAATAAAATTGAGGGCGGAATTTCGCTAGATGAGATACTTCCAGAAGCTTTTGCGAATGTAAGGGAGGCTGCAAAAAGAACTCTTGGTCAACGTCACTTTGATGTTCAACTTTTAGGGGGCATAATTCTTCACAAAGGGATGATAGCTGAAATGAAAACAGGAGAGGGTAAAACGCTAGTGGCTACATTGCCTGCATATTTGAATTCCCTAACTAGAAAAAGCGTTCATATTGTGACAGTAAACGATTACCTTGCAAAAAGAGATGCTCAATGGATGGGTGAAATTTTTGCAAAAATCGGGTTAAGTACCGGATTTATTACAAACTCACTGGATGATGATCAAAGAAAAAAAGCTTATAACTGTGATATAACCTACGGCACAAATAATGAATTTGGCTTTGACTATTTACGAGACAATATGAAGTTTTCAAAAGAACAAATTGTTCAAAGAGATTTTAATTTTGCAATCGTTGATGAGGTAGATTCTATCTTGATAGATGAGGCAAGAACACCTTTGGTCATTTCTGGTCCTGCAGAGACCTCCTCAGATTTATATAAGAAAATAGATAGACTTATTGGAGCGCTAGCTGCAGATGATTACGAGAAAGATGAAAAATCAAAAACAATTACAATAAAAGATGGCTCTATAGAAAAAGTTGAGGATATTCTAAGTAAAAATGGATATTTAGAAGAAGGAGGCTTGTACGATATTAACAATGTTTCAATAGTTCATCATACTAATCAAGCTTTGAAAGCAAATTTTTTATTTAAAAAAGATGTCGATTATTTAGTGCAAAACGGGAAAATTCTTATAATTGATGAATTCACAGGAAGAGCAATGGAGGGAAGAAGATTTTCCGATGGTTTGCATCAAGCACTTGAAGCTAAAGAAAATTTAGAAGTACAATTAGAAAATCAAACACTTGCGTCTGTTACATATCAAAACTATTTCAGACTTTATAATAAGCTTTCGGGTATGACAGGGACTGCAAAAACTGAAGCTGATGAATTTTTTGACATTTACAAGTTAGAAGTGGTAGTTGTTCCAACCAATCAAAAGATGGTAAGAATAGATCATGATGATGAAATTTATAGAACAAAGGTAGAAAAGTACAATGCAATTATAAATCAAATTAAAGATTGCTTGAAGATAAAGCAACCTGTATTGGTTGGTACAATATCAATTGAAAATTCAGAATATTTATCAGAAATATTAAAAAAAGAGAACATAAAACATAATGTTTTAAATGCAAAAAATCATGAACAGGAAGCTGAAATTGTTCAAAATGCAGGAACTCTTGGCTCGGTAACCATAGCAACAAACATGGCAGGCAGGGGTACTGACATTCAATTAGGTGGTTTTGAATTAAGTGAAAATAACCTAAAACTAAAGAATAATGTTTTAAATGCCGGTGGTCTTTTTATAATCGGAACTGAAAGACATGAATCAAGAAGGATTGATAATCAGTTAAGAGGACGGGCAGGAAGACAAGGTGATGCAGGAGCATCAAAGTTCTATTTATCTCTTGAAGATGATTTAATGAGAATTTTTGGTTCAGACAAATTAGATACCATTCTTCAAAAACTAGGTTTAGAAGAAGGAGAATCGATACAACATCCTTGGATAAGTAAAGCGCTTGAGAGAGCACAAAAGAAAGTAGAAGGAAGAAACTTTGATATTAGAAAAAGTCTTTTAAAATTTGATGACGTAATGAATGAACAAAGAAAAATTATTTATGAACAGAGAAAAAGTATTATTTTAAGTAATGAATCTAATAAACTAATAGATGATATGAGGTATGATTTCATAGATGAAAAAATTGATAATTTGATAGAAAATACGGAATCTTTCACTGATTCTAAGGAAAAAGAAGTTGCAAGTGAATTTAGTAAATACCTTAATATTAAATTGACATTTGAAAAATTAAGAAATCAGGAAAATTTCGTTATTGAAGATATCAAAGATATAATAAAAACTGAATCAGATATTTTAATAAGTAAAAAAAGAATTGATTATACCAAGGAAGTTTTTTCAATGGCAGAGAGAAGTCTTTTACTTCAAATCATAGACAAGAGTTGGAGAGAGCATTTATTATCTCTTGATCACTTAAGACAGGGAATTTCGCTAAGAGCTTATGGGCAAAGAGACCCACTTAATGAATATCAACAGGAATCATTTGTGATGTTTGAGGATATGACAAGGATGATTAGAGCCTCAATTTCTCAAATAATTAGTCATATAGAAATCAAAACAGATGTAAACGAACTAGGACAAAAAATACAAAAAGAAAGTAGAACCATCTTTAATGGTGGGTCAAAGTCATCAAAAATATCAAGAAACGCAAAATGTCCTTGCGGATCTGGAAAAAAGTTTAAAAATTGTTGTGGAAAATTAAATTAGTCTTCCAAAAATTCATTTCCTATTTTTAGGAATTTTGCTCTTTTTTGTTTTATAATATCATCAGCACTTACTCCACTTGTGTTCTTAATGAATGAAGAAATAGTATTTTTTATAGAAGAGCAAACTTCTTCAACATCTCTATGTGCACCTCCAAGAGGTTCCTTAATTACATTGTCAATGACCTTTAAATCTAGTAAGTCTTGAGCTGTCAACTTTAAAGATTCTGCAGCACTATCCGACGCCTCAGTATTTCTCCATAAAATGGAGGCGCAGCCTTCAGGCGAAATAACGGAATAGATGGCGTGTTCAAGCATTACCACCTGATTAGCCGTTGCTAAAGCAATTGCTCCTCCAGAACCTCCCTCCCCTACTATGAATGATAAAATTGGAGAGGATAGTCTTAGGGAAAGTTGAATAGTACTAGCTATTGCCTCTGACTGACCTCTATCCTCGGCTTCGACGCCAGGAAAGGCCCCGGGAGTATCTATAAATGTAATAACTGGTAAGGAAAATTTTTCAGCGAGTTTCATAAGTCTTTTTGCTTTTCTATACCCTTCAGGCTTAGCCATTCCAAAATTGTTCTTTACTCTTGAATCAATATCCTTACCCTTGTCATGCCCAATTATCATACACGAGGTTCCATCAAATTTTGCCAGACCGCCCTCAATAGCAGTGTCCTCACTGAACAATCTATCACCAGAAAGCGTGAGGTATTCATCAAAAATTTTTTTAATAAAGTCTCCGATCTTTGGACGATCTTGATGTCTGCAAACTTTTACCTTTTGCCAAGGAGTTAATTCAGAGTATATTTCTTTAAGTGTTTTATCAAATTTTTCCTGCAACTGAGTTAGTTCGTTTGCAATATTTAAGCTATCGTCCTTTAGATGTCTCAATTCCTCAATCTTTGTTTGAATCTCCAAAAGTGGTTTTTCAAAGTCTAAGAAATTTTGCATTCAGATTTCTATTTACTCTTTATTAGTTTTGCTTTTTCAACTAAAACTTCCGCTTGTCTAATTGAGGCAATATCTATTAATCGACCATCTAGAGAAACGGCACCTTTCCCATCTTTTTTGGCTTGATCCATAGCTTCAAGAATCCTTTGGGCTTGGTTAATCTCTTTTTCGGAAGGACTCATGACCTGATTAGCCAAATCGATTTGGCTTGGGTGTATGGCCCATTTACCTTCGCATCCTAGCGTAGCCGATCTGTTGGCTTGAGCAATATATCCGTCCTGGTCATTAAAGTCCCCAAAAGGGCCATCTATTGGTCTCAAGCCATTAGCCCTTGCAGCAATTACCATCTTGGATACAGCATGATGCCACATATCACCCCAATGTCTCTCTCGAGGGTTATCACCATCAATATCAGTTAAAACATGGTAATTAGGATTTGGTCCCCCAATAACTGTGGTTTTGGCTTTGGTTGATGCAGCATAATCAGCAACACCAAAATGTAATGATTCTAATCGCCTAGGATAAGCTGCAATTTCATTAATATTTTGCATACCTAAAGCAGTCTCAATAATGAGCTCAAAACCTATTCTTTTTTTTATTCCAATTGCATCCTCAACTTGAGTACATAGCATATCCACTGCGTATACATCTGAGAATGTCCCGACTTTTGGAATCATTATTAAGTCTAGTTTATTGGGAGCATTTTCTATTAGATCTACAACATCTCTGTACATATAGTGAGTATCCAAACCGTTAATACGAACGGACATAACTTTATCTCCCCAATCTATACTGTTTAAACCCTCTATAATATTTTTTCTTGCTTGCTCCTTCTCATCAGGAGAGACAGCATCCTCCAAATCTAGAAATATTACATCTACTTTACTTTTTGCCGCTTTTTCAAATAAAGAAGGATTACTTCCCGGTACTGCAAGTTCACTTCTATTTAATCTTGGTTTAGCTTGGTCTATTATTTTAAAACTCATATACTTTCCTCATTTAAAAATTTATGACAATACTTACTATATTTTTATTTTTTTTTAAATAAAAATTAAAAATTAAGTTAATTTATTTACAATTTTTTTTAAAGGATGCTTTTTTTCGAGTACCTTCTTAAACTTAATATTGTTAACATGTGTATATATTTGTGTGGTACTTATGTCTGCATGTCCCAAAGAGCTTTGTATGATTCTTAAATCGGCTCCTCTGTTCAATAAATGGGATGCAAAAGAATGTCTTAATGTGTGTGGAGATATATATTTTGGATCTAGGCCACTTAACGCAGAGAACTTTTTTAAAATTTGAAAAAATCTATTTCTAGTTAGGTGAGCATTAAAATTTGTTGATGGAAATAAATACCCATAATCTTTTTTATCTTCTAAGTTTTTTCTTCTTTTATGCAAATAATTTTTAAGCGCACTTTTAGTTTTTTTTGTTATTGGCATATATCTCTGTTTTCCACCTTTTCCAACTATTAGAAGACTTTGAAAATTGTTTCCAAATGAAGATAATTTTAATTGCACCAATTCTGAGACTCGAATACCCGTGGAATATAACAACTCTAACATAAGAGACAATCTGATGCCAAAATGTGAATTATCGTTGTAACTTTTATTTATTAAATTTTTTATTTGCACTTCTGAAAGCACTCTAGGTATTTTCTTTTCTAGCTTTGGAAAATCAATATTCAAACAAGGATTTTTTTTACACATTTTTTCAGAAACAAGAAAATTGAAAAAATTATTTAAGGTCGTCAATTTCCTTGATTGTGTCGAGGATGAATATTTTTTTGAAATTGAATTAAAATAAATTTTTAGCTGCTCTTCGGTTAAAAGTGATATATCTAGGTTTGGAAAAAAACTAATAATTTTTTTTATATCAAAATAATAAGAATTACATGTATTCTTAGATAGATTTTTTTGAACAGTAAGGAATTCTAAAAATAATTCGACTTTGTAAAAATTTTCTCTATTACTCATATTTGACTAAATAAAATATCTTTTGAAATATCTTTAAATACATCATCGTACGCAAAATATTGTATAATTTTCAGGATTACAAATATATCAAGATTATTGAGATTTTGAATATCCTTACCTTTCACAATTTTAATTAAAAATCCAAATAATTTAAAATCTTTTTTTTCGTTTCTATCATTCATTATAAATATAAAATCCAGTAAATCTATGTCTCCATCTAATTTAAAAGAATTGGTATCCGAAGCCTGATTTTGGTACTCATTATCCTTAATAAATGATTCTAAAATCAAAAAGTTTTCAATAAATTTTTTAGGAAAGTTCGATAATAAAATGGAGGGTGTTACTGATTGGTTGATTTCGCCATTTTTTACTTGTTCGTCATCAATAATCATTAATAAATCTAGAAAAACTTTTTTATTATAAATAACACTTAGTCCTTTGTTAGTCTCAATATAGTCTTTTGCCTCTGAATATTGACTATTAGATAGAAGGATATCTAGGATTAATGCTTTTTCTATTTCGTCAGATGATTCATAATTAGAGTAATCTAGTGAATTTTTAAGCAGAATAGCCATTGGCTTAAATAGATTTTCTTTTTTTGATTGATTAAGTAACAATTGAATTAATTTGAATTTAATTTTGGGATCAGTTTCAATAATAATTGCCTGATATATTAATGCCCTAGATCTCACCGGAGAAAAAGTTTTATATAATTCGAGAACATTTTCTACTTCCTCATTGCTGAAATTACTTAGTTGATAAACCTCAGCTAACATTTGAGGTTTAATTCTTTTTAGTCTTACAAGCCTTTCAGCGCAGTATAGTTTAACCTCAGTTGATGATGAGGGGCTAGAAAGAATAAAAATTAATTGATTAATAGGTGAGTTTTTAATGTTTTCAAAACTCGGAGAAATTTCAGCTATTTGCATTGAAGACAAAAGCACAGGAGTAAGAGTCTTTAATTCTCCTAGATTTCTGTTGTAAATCTCTTCATCAGAAATTTCTATATCTCCGATTATTTTATAAGCTAAATCAATGAATAGTGTATCACCAGGAAAGTTAAATTCTTTTAAAAGTGATAAACTAAATCTAGCCTTTTCGAAGTTTTGATTGACCATATTACAAATAATTTCTAACTTTCCCCATTCATATGATTTTTTTACTGTCAACTTCTGATGAAGTTTACATGCATTTTTAAATTCATTTCTAAGTAAATAAGCCTCAATTCTTTTTTTATTCAAAGTTTCACTTTCACTATTCATGGGCATTTGGGAATAAAAGTTATCTATATCTTCAAACTTACCCATTTCAAATAATTTACTGATTCTAATTTCAAAAATCTGTTTATCCTGATTTGGGCTAAAGTTCTTTGCTTCTAAATTTATTTTTGATACCAAAACGTTGTAGACTAATTTGTCAATTGCAGAGTTTTTATTATTAGTTGGTAAACTTTTATAAAATTTATTAATTTGCTCAAAAGTTTTATTCTCAAGCATATTTGATAGGCTATAGTTACTTGCTAGTTCACCAATTTCAAAAAACTTTTTTGGTTGCACTGTTCTTTTCTCTATGTAAGAGTCTTCATATGAAGAATCAAAGTCCTGGGCAGATAATGAGAAACAATAAAATAATAAAACCAATGTAAATAATCTAAATGCCATCTATAAAAAATTCTTTTTCAACAAGTTTTGGATTAATTATCAATTCTGTGGTACCAAGATAAATGATTAATACCAGGAATATTAATGATAGAATAATGAGAAGATTTAAAATTATTTTATTCATAAACTTTTAAAACTTATAATAAGTTTTTAACGCAATAGATGATGTTAATCAACATTATAAAATTTTGTTATTAAATGACACAGAATATTAGTAGAGTTGTTGTATTAGTTGGAATGATGGGTAGTGGTAAAACGACTGTGGGGAAAAAACTAGCAAATATTTTAAATCTAAAAAATTTTGATTCTGATAATGAGATTGAAAAATCTGCTGGCATGACAATTAGTGAAATTTTTGATAAATATGGTGAGCAATATTTTAGAGAAGTAGAGAGAAAAATAATTGAAAAGATTTTTGCTATGAATTCCAATTTTGTTTTATCAGTAGGTGGTGGAGCATTTTCTAATACAAAAACTAAAAATCTTATTTTAAAGAATTCACTGTCTATCTGGCTAGATGCAGATTTTCATAATTTGTGCACTAGATTATTAAAAAATAAGAAATCTAGACCTCTTCTTAATAAAGAAAATTGGAGGCTTCAATTAAGAGATATACTAAATAAAAGATTAATTGATTACCATAGAGCAGATTTGAAAATAAAAGTTGATAACTTAAATGTTAACGAAGTGGTTGAAAAGATCAAGAATTCAGTAAATAATCATCTAAAGCATGTCAATCAGTAAAATTAAAGTAAAGTTAGATAATGAGAGTTATCCAATATATGTAGGGTCGAACCTACTGGAAAATTCCGGTAACATTATTAATAGTCTAGGTAAGTTTTCTAGCTATATTGTTATTTGTGACAGAAAAATATCTAAATTACACTTAAAAAAATTATTAAGCTATTTAAATAAATCTGAGAAAAGAATAGTAACTATAGTAATTCCGCATTCTGAAAAAACTAAGAGTTTTCACTATCTAGAATATTTGATGGAAAAAATCCTTAGTAAAAAAATTGATAGAAATGCTCTAATTATTGCTTTTGGTGGAGGAGTTCTTGGTGACCTTGTAGGATTAGTATCTAGTCTTGTCTTAAGAGGGTTGCCGTTTGTTCAAATTCCTACAACTCTTCTTGCTCAGGTCGATAGCTCTGTGGGAGGAAAAACAGGTATCAATTCGAAATACGGAAAAAACCTAATTGGTACATTTAAACAGCCATTAGCAGTTTTATCCTCCATCGACATACTTAAAACATTAGACAAGAGAGAAATCAATTCAGGATATGCAGAAATAATCAAATATGCTCTCATCAAAGATAAAAAATTTTTTGATTGGCTTTTAGTTAATGGAAAATATGTGTTAAAAATTAGCTTAGATAAATGCTCCTATGCAATAAAAAAAAGTTGCCAAATAAAATCTAAAATTGTTTCAAAGGATGAAAAAGAAAAAGGTATAAGGGCTATTTTAAATTTGGGGCATACATTTGGTCATGCTATAGAGTCTATAAATCAATATTCGAGAAAAATTAATCATGGTGAGGCAATTCTTATTGGTATTAATTATGCTTTAAAATTTTCAAAATTTATCAATATATCTGACATTGATTATTCGGATTTGTATCAAAAACACCTTAAATCCCTTAAACTTAAATATAACCTTAGAGACTACAAGATTAAAATAGCCAAAGAGGTAATGCTCAAACACATGTATTTCGATAAAAAAGTTTTGGATGGAGAAATAAGATTGATATTGTTAAATAACGTTGGCAGGGCGGTAATTTACACATTGAAACACAAAAAAAAAATGCAACTTTTTTTAAATAAAGAATTGCAATAATCATGGATTTACCACTAGGAATATTGATTGGTATTATTTTCGGATTAGTAATTCTTTCTGCGTTCTTTTCTGGTTCAGAAACCTCATTAACGGCTGCTTCTAAAGCCAGAATGCATGCACTACAAAAATCAGGAAATAAGGAAGCATCAAATTACGAAAAAATTTTTGGTGATAAGGAACGATTAATTTGTACTATTCTACTGGCTAACAATCTTGTAAATATTTTAGCATCTTCTATCGCTACAACTATACTTCTTAAATTTTTTGAAACTGACGGAATTGCATATACAACAATAATCATGACATTTATGATTCTATTGTTTGGCGAATTATTACCTAAAACAATAGCATTATCGAATGCGGATAAAATTGCTCTTAAAATTTCAGGATTTTTTAAGATTTTAATGATTATTTTTTATCCAATAACTGGTTTCCTCAATTCAATTGTTAGTTTTATTATAGAAAAATCAAGCATGAATGGCAAAAGTTCTGATTCAATTGACGGTGATGAAAACGAGCAAGAACTAAGGGGGGCCATAGACCTTCACGGTGATGAAAGTAACAACAATAATGAGAAGGAAATGCTTAAGTCAATTCTTGATCTTGAGGAAGTTACTGTTGATTCAATTATGATACCTAGAAAAAACACTTTCAGTTTACCTTTTAATATAAAATATACTGAACTTTTAGACAAACTAAAAAAAAGCCCACATTCAAGAGTGCCAATTTGGAAAGGAAATCCTGAAAACATAATTGGAGTTTTTCATATACGTAAACTCCTTACTGATGGTCACAAATCTGAATCGTCTTTCAATTTATCCGAATATTCTCAGAAACCTTGGTTTATTCCTGAGTCAACTACGTTGGCGAGCCAATTGATGGAGTTTAAAAAAAGAAAAGAACATTTTTCGATAGTAGTTGATGAATATGGTGAATTTTTGGGAATAGTAACACTTGAAGATATATTAGAGGAAATTGTTGGAGACATCGATGATGAATTAGATAAAAAGAAATCAAGTATCGTTGGTGTTAAACAGGAAAAGGAAAATGTTTTTTTGATAAAGGGAACTGTATCAATAAGAGATTTAAACAGAGAGTTAGGCTGGGAACTACCAGATAAAAACTTTTCAACAATTGCCGGACTAATTTTATACGAAAGCAGATCTATACCGAAAATTGGGCAAATTTTTTCTTTTTACAATTTTAATTTCGAAATTTTAGATAAAAGATATAATCAAATTTTACTCTTAAAAATTACTCAAAAATAAAAATTAATTGGATAAAAGAAAAATTTGATGTAATATAAAACTGGGGAGAATTTTGTTAATAAACGAGTTATTACAAAAAATTATTGGAGTTCAAAAACTTTATTTTGTAGAAGAATCTAACTCCACTTTTAATGCAGCAAAAGTAATGCTAAAATATAAGTGTGGTGCACTCTTGGTCTGTGATACTCTTTCTAATAAAAAATTAAAAGGTATTATTACTGAGAGAGATTTGGCTTTTAGAGTAATTCCCAAAGATCTGATACCAAAAAAAACCAAAGTTTCTGAGGTAATGACTAAAACTGTTGATACAATACATAAAAAAAAATCAATATACGATGCTATTGATATGATGAAGAAGAATGGTTATCGACATTTACCTGTGGTTGATAATAATAAAATAGTTGGTATTCTTTCAATGAGAGATTTGTACGCCGTAGCAAATAATTCACTTGTAGATTCTATTAAACAGCACCAAGAATTTCTGTATGGAACAGGTTACGGTGTTTAGCTAATTTTTAATAATTTTTATTCTAATTGCATGAAGACCCTTTTTAATTTCTTCATCAAGTATATCGTAAATTATTCGATGAGATTCTATTGCTTTCTTATTGTTAAAAATTTTAGACTTAATTTTAATATAAAAATGAGACTCTCCTGTATTTGGACTACTAGCGTGGTTTTGGTGTAAACTAGATTCATTTATAATCTCTAAATATTCTGGTTTGAGTGAAGTTTTTATTTTTTTGATAATTTCATCTTCCATAGTTTTTTTTTGATTATACACTACATATGTATTGATATGAAAAAAAAAAGAAAATATATATGGGAAATTAACTCAGGCTCGCGCAAACCGTGTGATCAAATTGGTTGCAGTAAAGTAGGGGAATTTATGGCTCCAAAAAAACCCAATTCTAGCGAAATGTACTCTTTTTGTCTATTTCATGTTAGAGCATACAATAAACGGTGGAACTATTTTGCAGGAATGTCTCAGGATGAAATCTATAAATTTCAAAGCCAAGATGCTTTATCACTTAAACCAACGAAACCAATTTCAGAAAATGTAAGTGCTAAAATTAAATTTAGCTATGATTTTGGTTCTGAAGAAATCTTTTCTTCATCTTCAGATGAAAAAACGAATATAGACATTTATAATGATGAATTACATGATGCCTTAGATATATTTAATCTAGATCCACCTTTTTCAGGCGAAAAGCTAAAAAAACACTATAATCTTTTAGTAAAGGAAAACCATCCAGATATTAATGGAGATAACCCAGAAAAGGAGAAACTTTTAAAAAAAATTAATAATTACTATAAAATTTTGAAAAAAATTGCTAAATAACTTTGATGTTCGTAAATAAATATAATTTAAATAATATTAAATTTAGCAAAATAAACTCCTCAAAATCTTTATTCAAGATAAAGGATGATATTGAAATACATTCATCACCGCAAAATTCTGAATTAGTTCCTGAAATTGACAGAGACTATATATTTGATAACGACACAACCAAGGCCATAATTATGGGGCTCAAATATAATAAACGAGTTTTAATACAAGGCTTTCATGGCACAGGAAAATCAACACATATCGAACAAGTTGCTTCAAGGCTAAACTGGCCATGTGTAAGAATTAATTTGGATGGTCACATAAGTAAAATAGACTTACTGGGAAAAGATACAATCATCTTAGAAAAAAATAAACAGGTTACAAAGTTTCAAGAAGGAATATTGCCCTGGTCAATTCAAAATCCGGTAATCCTAGTTTTTGATGAATATGACGCAGGAAGACCCGAAGTAATGTTTGTTATCCAGAGAATTTTGGAATCATCTGGTAAACTTACCTTACTGGACCAAAATAAAATTATTGAACCTCACAGATATTTCAGAATTTTTGCTACTGCAAATACTATTGGGCTTGGAGATAGTGCCGGAATTTATCATGGAACACAACAAATTAACCAAGGACAAATAGATAGATGGAATATAGTCACAACACTAAATTACCTTAATCCAAAAATTGAGGAGAAAATTGTAACTAAGAAAGTTGGAAAATTTCAAGAAAATAGAAAAGCAACCATACCCAACATGGTTCGTTTAGCAAATTTAACTAGGGATGGATTCAAGAATAATGATATCTCAACTCTTATGTCTCCGAGAACGACTATAACCTGGGCTGAAAATTTTCAAATATTTGATGACCTTGATAAATCCTTCAAATTATCTTTTTTAAATAAATGCGAGGATGCGGATAAAGAAATAATTAATGAATACTACCAAAGGTGTTTTGGCAGAGAAATTTTGGAAGATGAAAGAAAAAAAGAACTTTGAGTTAGTAGCTAATATAACTGCAAAGACTCTTTCCAGAAAAAAAACTTTACCACCAAATTTACAATTGCTAGAAAATTATAAAGATAAGGATAATGTTATCAAAAGTCACAGTTATCAATATCTTAGAGGATTAGTTGACTTTTTTAGTTTTTTCCAAAGATACACAAATGAAAAAATTTACAAAAAATTTAAGCCAGTAAATAAAGACAAAGAATTACTTTATGAATTTTTTCACCTTTCCAGGTCACATTATTTTGCGTTACTTGAATATCCGGGATCATACAGTAATTTAAAGACGTATTGTAATTTCATTTTAAGAAAAAAAAATATTAACAATGAGCTCTTTTTTAAAAATTTTCTGCATACTAGTTTATTTTTGTGTTCATTTGAGTGCTTTATTCAAAAACAATTTTTTAAAACAGATATAGAGGAAATAAAAAACTTTTTTAGTAAATATAAAAATAACAAAAAGTTTACTTCTTTAAAGTCTAAATTAAATAACCATAGTCAATATTCAAAATTTTCCTTATCTTTATGCAATTTATTTATAAGAGAAAATAAAATTAAAAATAAAAAAAGTGCACCAGATATTATCAATCAGGGTGATTTACAAAAAAAAGAAAAACTGCAAAAAAAATCCTATGATGATTCGAAACAAATGACTTTTCAAAAAAAGAAGGTATCAAGTTCGGATAAAACCGAGAGTGAAACCAATGAAAGTCTAAATATTGATAAAACTATTAAAAATAAGAAATATTCTTTTTTTACTGATAAATTTGACCAAATCCTAAATGCAGAAAAGATCTGTGACAAATATGAAAGAAATGAATTAA
>MDTB01060614.1_pt1 | contig 25534 bp, 24 predicted proteins | sample 811161 | NCBI WGS metagenome assembly MDTB01 (sample SAMN05326650, study PRJNA326480) | marine metagenome | isolation source: seawater | place: Mediterranean Sea | collected 2009
TAAGCTTATTTTCAGATACTTTCACATCACCCAAGATTTCACCCAAATGCTCTCTGTCGTTTCCAAACGTTAGACCCGAGAAGGTTCTACTGCCCCAGATACCCATTGATGAATTACAGCCCACAAGAATAAATGATGCTAAAAGTGCAAAAAATAAGCGCATTTCCATCTTCATGTCATTAAACGAGGAACTTGAAATTTACTTCTATAGTTACGACAAATCTTTAATTATATTGAGCATAATTGTTAGAAAAAATCACTAACTGGCATCAAATCTGTTTTCAAAAAGCTAATTTGATCATCAAATTGAAGTCCTACAGGGAATAGAGGCCTATCAAAAAAAAGAAAACTTAATAATCAAACAGTATTTCTGGCCACCCGTTTCTCCACAAAATTTCCAGCTCATCTACCCATGGCTTTCCATCGAACTCAGCGTCATAATAATGAAATGACAAAAAATACCTATGATCTTCGTCTATTTTTACACCAGCATGACCAGGTCCTATCTTATTTTCAAAACTTTTAACTAATAGAGAGCCACCTCCCTCCATCATATCAATACCTTCTTTATCAAAGTAGGGCCCTGTAGGCGTCGATGACCGGCCAACCCTGATGTTATATGTTGACTCTACCCCCCTACAACAAGCACCCCAGTTTACAAAAAGATAATAAAAACCGCCGAACGGATATACGTAAGCTGCTTCCACCCAATCTGGATCATCCAGATCGCCCGGACCCCTCGCAATTTCAAACCAACTGTCATTATCAGGTTCATACCATTCACCTGAGACAGTTTCATACGAATTGAAATCAAATTCCGAAATATGGACTAAGCCACCACCAGTTACTAGAAAGTTTCTACCATCAAAAGCTTCAAAAATACTCGGATCGATTGCTTCAACTTCTTGTTTCTCGTGTGGATCAAAAGCACATGTTACTGGACGACCAATGTCCGTCCAATTTTTGTCAGATCTACGTAAAATCCCAACGCAAGAACCAGTTTCTTCAAATCCTGCAGAAACACTATAGACTATATCGCCGTTGGGTGCGAAATCAGGTGCCCAATAAGCTCCATCTTGGTTAGGCATTTCTGAATAAATCCAAATAGGCTTTTCTTGCAACAAACACAGGAAAGGAGACCATTTCTTCTCCCTATCTTCTCTTGTCCAAAGCTCTAATCCGCAGTCATATCCATCCTCCTGTGCTTTTCCAGTAGCTGCAAGATACTCAAAATTGCCCAACTTTATGATTCTCGATGGATCATGAATATGCCAATCACTTTCATCAAATTCTGGAGACATCTTTGAGTAAATCTCAATGAGTGGGCTACATATTGCGGCGCCCGCTTTTAAAAAAATCAAAATTATAAGAAAAAGCCGCAAACGTTGCCTCTATTTTACTCCTCAAAATAACTTATCACCAGATTATTTTCTGTCCAGCAAAGTAATGGCGTAAACTTTGTTACTGCCCGGTTTCACTGATGCCTACTTTATAAGGGGAAAAATTTGAACATTAATCGCCTGATCAGAAATCGCCAATTTGTGTTATAACTGTAGTCAATTCCACGTCAGTTCCGGCGTCCTCTTGGGCTTTTTTGAAGTATTGTTTAAGACCATATGATTGAATGAATTTTGGATTTGGAACATCCATCATTATTTTCACAGACGCTTCAACAGGATTAGCTGCAGCCCAAATAATTTTTGCGCCTCCTGTTACCGCATAATCTTGCATGGCCTCTGCCATTTCTGTCCAATTTTAAAATCCTACAGAGATGTTTTTCGTAGCTAAAATACTTGGTATTGTTCATTCCTCACAAAATGTTTTAAAAAACCAACACAAACCGCTGCGCTGCAAATTTAACGAAAATAGATTTACCTGACGAAAAATAAATTCACCATGTATCACAAACGCAAAAATCATTAAATCGTTATTGTTGATCGCTCATATAGCCGAATAACGGCGGATAGGTATTTCGTAAATGCGCTTCCATTAGATGAATATAAAGATTTATCCCCAATAAGCTTTTGAAAACCAACAACTTCGTGCGATCTGGAAAATTTTTCTTCCGCAAAAGAAACTTAAAACTTTATACAAGCCTTCGGTCGCTACATTTAGCAAAATGTTTTGAGATTAAAGAACAGACAAACTTTCTGCAGCAGGCACTCTATTGGCTATTTGTCTCCATGTCTTACCGTTTTTTAAAAGAAATACCACGGTAACGATGTCATCGTTATCTCGCCATCGATATTCCTCAACATACTCATTAGCGTGAATTAAAACCATATTTCGGTTTTGCTGTTCTGCAAAGTCAGTAGTCTTAACTGCGTTATCAATAACTTTGACATGTTCATCCAAAGTCAAAAGTTCAGTTTCTCGAATGAATAAAAAATCATCATGATGTATGTTTTTAAAAATCTCTTTATCCCAATTCGCAAACACACTTTGATATTGTTTAAAAACACTCATTTTATCCTCATTTACTCATCGTTTGTAAGACAGTGACCAATCCGCTTATCAACAATTAAAAGTGGCTTCACGATTGGGCAGGATGTTCAATCAATTGGTTATATTTTAATACTCCCCCAAAATCATCAAGATAAAATGCACACCAAAACATCCAAGCACTTCAGCGGCAATAACCTACGGTGTTACTTTTGACTAAAACTACCTAATTATTTGCAACACGTAAAATCTTTGGGATGAATCTAAGGTGTACAACAAAAAAATGACAATAAAATTTTTTACCAATTAAGCATTTAGCTTAAATTCTGACTTAGTGTGTCCAACAAAAGTTAGTTATTCAGATGTTTCATTTCGAACATCCAAACTCAAAAGCAATTCACCTGGATTCTTGGCAGGCCGTTTTTAAAAGCGAATATGAATTAAAATAAAGTTCATGTCACAATAAGAAACTTAGGCAATAAGCACTTAATACGATATGACTGAAAGTTATTAAAACTGAAAAGCCGTGGAGGTTTCTAAATTTTTTCTTATTGCCGCTGTCTGATGCATCATTAATTGCTGGCATTAGTATTCGGTGGTTGGGAATGGTGGTCAAAAAAATGATCATAAGAAAAATAAAACTGGTTTTATTCACGAAATAGCAAACCAGCGCGGCTGTTAAAGAATTGACCAAAACCCAAAGATAGAAATAGGGAAAAGTTTCCCGAATAAATCTCCGCGCGACTTTGCCCTCAAGTAACTTAAAAGAAAGCGCCCCGAAACCAATGGAGAATAACAGCATACCACCGAACAGAGATGAAATTGCCAGAACTGCAACAAATTCCAACCTAATTTCTCCCTGCCGTTACTAAGTTTTCCTGATCCAGTATTAGCCACCCTAATAATTGATCTAGTGCAGTACAAAAGAATTAAAACTTAAAAATATGAACGTGCTCTGAAGGATGTTGTTAGAAAATTTGGTATAGCTGGATTGCTTGTCCAGCCAACGAATTAATTTTTTCGATATCAGTCCAATATCATTGCACCAAATTTCAAAAAATATCCGTAAAATACCGTCAAAGAACAGACAGCAAGTGCCATTCCAATCTTCGACATATCTCCTTCAGCAAAACCTTCACCCCCAAAGATCGCGATAATTCCGATAATTGAACCTAGCCAGCCTGCTCTTACTGCTCCGTTACCAAACTTCTGGACTATACCATCTTCACCCTTTTCTGCCATTGCGAATAATACCCCCAAAGCAACAACCACTATAATTGCCGGCATATCTATATACTGGGCGACATCACCGACCATCACTAAAGTAACTGCAATAAAAGCCACGTAGATCAGGGTACATATAATTTTAGTTGTATTCATCTCTAATTCCTATGTTTTTATTTTCGTTTCAAACTATCTTGCCCGACTGCTGGATTAGCTAATTTTATACGAAAGTTAATTGCCTCAAATGTCAAAAATTACGCTACGAGCATTAAAATATTTTCTTAATTATGGAAGTTTCGGATTGATTTAAAGTATTTAGAAAAATACCTAACGGGTCTTAGGCTTGTCAACAATTTAACTTTATAATTTTTCAGAAATATTAATGATTCAGCAAAAGAAGTAGGACAAAAGCTACCTGGATATTAAAGGACTAGTAATGAAAAATGACAGCAAAAAGCCCACAATAAAAATTTAAAACAACATCTTTTTGGTTGTTCACTGTCGATAAAATGGCAAATATTTTAAAATTTTACTTCTGAATTTTTCGGGTAGAAAATACCAACCCGTTTGTTTGAACCAAACGATCCAAAAAATAGCAATGACAACTGCTCCAATGGATAATTTAATCTCAATTAATAGCGCTACGTAAAGTGTGACAGCTACCGAAGACAAGCTAGCCAAAGTTGTCAAAATTAAAAGAGTATATCGCCATTTTTGGTTCATTTCAGGATTACTTTAAAAGAAGTGGGGTTAGAAAACTAGGCGGCAAGCTTTTCTTACCAGGATTGTAAAATAAAAGCTTTGACAAAAAAACTAATATCTAGCAGTTACTCACTGTACATAAATAAAAAGAAAAAATTGCTGCAGGCTTAAGCGAAAAGAAGACACTAAGAAGTTAGGATAACCCATCCACTACTTAATGAAAGAAGAGGCCGTCCAAGAGTAACAACTGTACTTTATAATAAACTAAAGAGATAAACAGACCTGTTTAAGGTAAAGATACCACTATTCTTGATATGCTGTTTTTGGCTTCTTCAGTTGATCTATCTTAACAAAAGCTAGAGTTAGCTGGCTCCCACAAGTGTATTTTTGACAAGAATTTCGCTCACTTGCGGTAAATGTTAGAGTGACTTACCACGGCAGCAGAATAACAAAGTATTAAATACCTTCAACTATTTTTGGCGAATAACGAAAGTAGTATAGAAAAAACTCTACGACTAAAACTTGTTATTACATATCAACGTCATTATTATACCTCAAAATATTGTTTTTATTTCAATTTTTTGGCTCTGCAAACGAGGAGTTATACTCCTTACTAATGCGCTGAGTTAGTGCTAACACATTAATTTCATAGCGAGCAGTAGTCGCGAGTTCATAGTAATACGGCGCAAAATAGTCAGTAATTTGGTCTGTAATATCCTTTCGGAAGCTAGCCCCTGCGAGTGCCACGCATTCAATTTGGGGTGCGGTATTTAGCGTGTCTTAAAGATGGGTAAAATAGAGATGTAAGCTTTTTGGTTAAAAATTTCTCAGAATACTAGTACCTGGCAATTTTTCCATATGGATCACATGCCGATTTTAGGTAATTATTTCATAATCTTGCACCTCTATTTTTAAGTACTAAATGATATTCTCTTAAAGACATCAGTATGCGGGAAGTACCCCATAAGCAACGCTATCCATTTCCGCAGCCGTGGCCTAAGTTTTGATGCGGGTCAGAGCCGTACCTATGTTCAGGCGATCGTCCAGGAGTTTTCGACTGCATTTTACCATTACGGCTAACGATCTTGACGAAAAAGTTAAAGTTGAAAACTTGGGAACACTCTCAAATGACGCAGCTTCGTTAAGGGACTGGTTGCATTACCTTTGTGGAAAGCCTGAATTTCGTTAGTAATTATCTTTATGTGATATCGTACGATCCTGTCTTAGCAAGTTTTGTACAAGAACGATTAGCGAAGCCAGGTCATAATATTTCCGAGGCAATAGTGGATGAAACTTAGTTAACTACATAAGAACAGCTTTTTAGAAATAGTGGACCGACCCATCCGCAGAAATTTGTGGCTGAGTGAAACAGGTACCACCAATTAGGGGCGCTTTTCTACTTTTAACAATGGTACTATCGGCATCTCTAACTTTCAGCATGTCCTTAGTGTCAATTATAGTCTGGGGTTTTATAGCTTTAGCTATTCAACTGGTTTGTGACCGATTAACCGCTACCTGAAGCCAAATATTGTTGAATAATTTTTGCTGCGTTTTTTCCATCTTGAATATAATATAAGCCAATTGGCTCCTGCTTGACCCATAATCTAATCCAAAGTTGTGCTAAATTCTCTTCTGGTGCTTTTAAAAAAATAGTACTTAAGTCACCCAAAAAATCTATGCGACCATAACTATCAATCTCTTCATATAAGAGAGGCGAAATGGTGATTTCATTTGCAAATTCCATAATAAGTATGCGTTTATTTGTGAGGCCATAATAAATATTATTCATACCCAGAAGTTTTTTCTTTGGCTTCAAATAAAGAAAGTTTACTCCAAGAAAACAGGGAAAAGCTGGAATGCTTAGTACTATGACTGGAATGACTATTCCCTCTTCACGAAAAGATATTGTCGAAAAGATTGCGAAAAAAACTAAACCAGAAACAATAGTTATTATGTACCACAACCATTTTTTTAATTTTGTGCTGGTGTCGAGAATATGCTTTAATTTCACGCTTGGTCGAGATCTGCCGCGCCAAAGAACCTTTTCATTCTCCAGCAATACGTTATCTTTTACATAAGCTTCAACGTCCATTATCGACAGAGATTTATCTCCCATTCCGTCACTGTTGTTACACAAATATTCCTTCTAGGCACTTAGTGTTGTATACTTATCAATGTATGTATTATAGGGGAAGTCATCTAGTTGCACTAGCATTTAGGAAACGTGTTTATAATATAACTTTATTTTTATAACCTTAACATATTTTATTATCTTACAGCGCAGTCTCCCAACCAATCCAACTCAATTCGTTCTCTGATAATCTGAAGAGGTTCCATCTTATCCCTGTTTTCAAATATTATTTAACAGAAAACCACAGCCAGTATTACACCGCTACGGCAGTATTTTCATCGGTGGCTTCAATGGCATCACATTGGGCTTAGAGGTTGAACTGCTAGAGGTAGTAAACGAAAAAGAAATCATTGGCGGACTACAGAATAATTATTACAGCCAGGAATCAGCGGTTAGATTTGTGCAAGAGAGTGTTGAATATTAGTGGAAAACTAACAGTAAACATTATTTAAAGTCTGCCGGCATGCAATCTCCGGCTTGAAGCTCCCACATCTTGTTTCGCCATTTTGTTCCACTATTAGGGCGCCAGTTGACTAACTTTTTAATGCTCTAATCATAGCAAAATTAATTACACCATCGGTTCTTTGATATCCCGTTCCTGTAACTTAATCGTACATAACCCAATATAATAAATCCGTAAGTTGGATTACCGCTATTAAAAATAATAATGCAGTTGTTATGGTGTATTGCTCGCTCCCGGGGATCAATTTCGGTATTAGTGGTTTCAACAAAAAATTAATTACAATAAGTAATACACCAGTAACGACAACTGATAAAAAAGTTACCCAGACAATATTAACCATATTCAGCTCTCCTATGATTAAGTCATATCGTTGCTTATAAAGTTGAGTGGTGACGCTTAACTACATTTAATCACAAGTCTAGACTTGAATTCATAAAAATGGACATGTTTATTTTTATTAGAAATATAATCGTAATGCTAAATAAAGAAAAATTGTAATTGGATTATGTTTTCAAGCCAGAGTAATATAAATCTATGTGGCTTGGGGGAGAAAAACTTGGTCTTATAGAGGGTTATACGTATGGATGGAGGATCATGCATTAGCACTTTAAGTGTAAGAAAATTTTGAACGCTGTGAAATGAATCTTAACCTCAAACAAAATCTACATTTTAAATGAACGCCACAATCCTTTTTAAATCTAAAGACTTCGCGTCTAAATCTTTTATCAGCCTGGTACTATTTATTTTTGTAGTGTGCTCTTCACAATGCTTCTGCGAAGAACTTAAATCAGTTAAAAATTTAGAAAGGATTTTGATAAATGGGCTAATGACTTTGGAAGCTGGAAGTTCAAAACTGCAAGAAAGTGCTTACCCAACAAAACTTTGCAATGGTAAACAAAAACTTAAAGGACTGCGTGAGCTTTACTTTGATATTTCTAAGCGAATAAATTTAGGAGTTCTTGAATCACTTTCTTACAAACCTATTTTCGTCACCGGGCCGCACGTGCGCCAAAAAGCGAATGACATTATTTACAATTTTGATTTAAAATCGCATGAAATTGCACGCTATAATCCTGAATTTATTAATCTGCTTAAAACACTCATATTTTCAATAATGAAAAATAAAGAGTTTACCAGAATAACAAGATGTATTTTCAACATTAATATAGAACTACTAGCTGTACAATATTATGAAGCATATCTAATTCTTTTTGATCCTAAAATGGAAGAAACACGAAAAGAAATTACTGCTTGGTTTGAACAGAGACTAGCACTTTACACTTCTGATATGGAGGAAACCCGCCTCTCTGAAAATTATAAAATATCCCCAAGTTATAGATTAATGGAAAATCTTCGTGTGATATCTGATCAGACTGGCATTCCGTATTGGGAGACATACCGTCTTCGTCTAGTTATGTCTTTTTGGATAAGACGCAGCCTAAACGATACACATCATGAAATTTTTAGCATCTTGCGGCATACAACATAGAAGAGGCGCATAGACCACAATTTTTTATTAATTTGGACCTAAGGCCGAATTCTTTGGTAGATCAAAACGCGAAAAGCAAGCTAACAAACACTAATCCCAATTTTAAAGAAAATTCGTTAATTAATGATGAAAAAGAAGTTCCAGGTCGCTTAAGAAAGTTCCAGAAGCGACTAAAATAATCGTAGGTCGACAATCCATATATCTTTAACCAACGAAAGTGCATTACTTATTTTTAATAACTTTTCATGGGCATAAAAGTCAGTTGGAAAAGCAATAGCCGCTGGCTTTTAAAACCGGGTTTAGCGTTGAAAAAATATTGTAATAATCTGCACGATATCGCCCTTATCGGATAGATAAAATATTGACTGATTTGTCATTCACTTGCCTGATGGATTTTTTTGCTTTTTTATTAACCTTTTTGATACTGTAATGCCAAAGAGTTTGGATTTCTTTCAGTGGCGCTGTTAATTGTTTATTAACTTCACTTCCCGCAGTTTTTAGATCATGTTAAACGCAACAATAAGTTAATTTTTAGTGTATTAAGCAATGGAACTTATCAGTCACTTCTTTTACGCAATCTCAGTCAGAACATTTTTAATTATTGCAATATCGATGGGTGCAACAGCATCGTGCGAATACTTGTCCATTGTAGGGGACATGCCTACATCTCTTATCGGCTTAGCAGTCGTCTTCCCATTGGTTTTCAGCATTAATGCTTCCTTTCAGAGACGCGATGAAGCACTACAGCACTACGGGACAATAAACGCAAATCTTGCCAGTCTTTATTTTGCACACAAAAGTTGGATAACCTCCCCCCAAAAAATAGATGGCCGCGGTGAAGAAATAATGAAGTTGGCTATTTCCTTCCTTAAAATTCTGAAAGACGATTTAACCAACGAGAAATCACCCCCAGAAATGAAATCAGAAATTTATAATATATTTGAAAATTTCTCCAAAAAGAATGAAATTTTCCTTAGAAAAAATATGTTAGACACACATGCCACGGTTAGTTCTTGGCTTAATCAAATAATGCAATCTTATGAAGTGTTAAGCAATATTTCAGATTACAGGACACCAAAAGCATTACGGGCCTACAGTAAGGTTTTTTTAAATCTTTTTCCTGTGATTTTTGCTCCGTATTTTGCTAATTTAAATCAAGAGATTTCTTATATGGGATATCTTGTGGCGTTTATTTATAGCGTTGTTTTGGTAATGCTAAGTAATATACAAGACAATGTCGAGAATCCTTTCGATAACAGGGGTTTAGACGATATAGATTTAGATAGGGAAAACCGAATTAATGCATTAAACTGAACGATCAGTGAATTAACTTAATTACTGAGGGATACTTTATGGATTTTTCGTCTGGTGCAGTTGAAGCTTATTTGGCCGGTTTGCCATACCTATTATCACATTTTGTTATAGCAATCGTCATATTGATTGTGGGAGTTGTTATTCAGGTAAAAATAACCTCTATAGATGAATCCAGACTTATTAAATCTGGAAATATTGCAGCATCAATATCCTTAGCAGGTGCTTTTTTGGCTTTATCAATGCCGCTCGCCGCATCTTTAACTGTGAGCATGTCCCTTGTTTCAATTGTAGTCTGGGGTTTTACTGCTGTAGTTATTCAGCTAGTTTGTGATCGATTAGCTACTATTTACGTCAGTGATGTGTATGAAAAAATTGAAAATGGTGAAATAGCGCCCGCCATATATTTAGTTGGCATTAAATTGAGCGTTGCTGCAATCAACTCAGCAGTAATTTCTTCCTAGGCTTAGTTCTGATGAAGCTTTCTGACAAACTTCTAATTGGCCTGTCAACACTCATCACTATAGCATCTGTTACCCATATAATATACGTTGATTTCTTTTCTGGCAACCAAAACTCCATCGTTCGGACAACCGATATAGTTTACTTTGATGAGAGTGAAGTTGATAGCATCAAAGTAAGACCTGTTGAGGAGTTCGTTCGCCGTCCGACTGTTACCGTGCCAAAATTGTCAGTACATCCCAGAGGATGGGCCGTTGGGACGGGTTTTAAAGTTTCTGACAATATATGGTTTACGGCACGTCACGTAGTAGACGGTTGCGATAAAATTTTTGTTAATATTGATTATGGTTCTTCCAACCAAACTCTAAAACTAATTGATAAAGTTTACGTCCATGCCGCTTCAGATCTTGCGGCATTTACCTACAATAATTTGGCTCCCAGTTTTCAACTGCCCTCTTTGCAGGACACGGAGAGTACAAAATCATTATTGCGCACAACAGCTTATACTGCTGGCTACCCGGTAGGTGAACCGGGCAATCTCTATGTTAAGTATCTCGGCAAGGCGGCACTTTCCAACAAGAATTATAATCTAATTGAACCAATTATTGTTTGGTCAGTTTCCAATAAATACCCTGAAAGTCTTACTTCTGTAGGTGGCATAAGTGGAGGGCCAATGTTCAATGAAAAAAGCAGGCTAGTAGGTGTAACCGTGGCAGAAATGATTAGGCGCGGCACGGTGGCAACGGCTGACCTCCATTCGATAAACTGGCTTTTCAACGCGATGACCGATGAAACGAAAAATACAATAACTAAGATCACTGAGTCTTTTTCGCCAGAAACGATGACTGATCGATCAAATGCATTGCGTAACGATGAAAGTATTCTGCAAATTGTTTGCAAGTTTAAATAACTTTTTGAAGACGTGATTATTAAATACAACAATTAAAGTCCTACCAAAGCTTTCTACCCAGTCTCCAAAATTTGACAGTTCTCCGCTAACCATTTTAACTTTTCCCATGTAAGTCTAAAAGCTAAGGACATTTCTAGGTAGCTGCTCATTACTGTTAAAGTCAGATAAAAAAGCTATATTTATAGAGGCTTGTAGGCTAGAAGAACACTAACGGGAAGTTTTGGATTACCTGCTATGATTTGAAGGACCACGATTAAGGAGCATAGAGCACGAAAGCCGCTCTCTGCTTGGTCCAATTCAACAACATAATCATCCCACAAATTTAAAAGGAGAACCTCATGCCATTAATTCGAATAGATCTTCCTGAAGGAGTAGCCACAGACAAAAAAGCTGTAATTCATCAGAGAGTAAGAGACGTGGTGTTGAAAACGCTTGCACCTAAAGAGGTAAAATATGACTACGTTTCCATAAGAGAAGCTTTTGGATACATAGGAGACGGACTACCAGTAATAGACGTTGATTTGCGCCCGGGTAGGGAGCCCGAGAGAAAAAAAAGGTTAGTTGATGGCATAGCAAATGTGTTAAAAGAAATTTTGGATATCAATCCTGTCGATGTTTACTGCATTTTTAGAGAAACAGAGGCACATGACCACTATACTGGAGGACAACCTCTTCCTAACTGGGTTCCTGCTGATAAATAGAAAAAACAACTCCGTTAAAAATTTAGATTATTGTGGATAAAATGATCCAACGTCTTGCTGCAATATTTCGTCTGCTTTTCCCTACTATTGGCTGGTGTGAGATTTTTAGAACAAATGAAACAAAAAAGCCAAAAAACGTTTTATAAATCATGATAAAAATGAATTCCTTTCTCAATTTGACGAAAATTAGCTTCTAATTCAAAATAAAAAGGCGTGGACACCGAATTGGTTGAAGATCTTGTTATCAGATCGGTCCTTACTGCGATGATAGCAGGCATGAATTGCCCTGACCTTCTAAAACAGTGCCACTATACTAATGGCGTTGGGGGCATAATAGATGGCACGGAAGCGGTATTCTGATTAAGATACTCTGAAGATCTTGGGTGAGATAATACACTTGCACGATGGTCTTTATGTTTTGAGTTGCTGTCGCAGAACAGGAGTTTAGAAAAAGAATTATTATTATTGAAGAAAGTTTGGTTTGGTGGGCCGGTCACAGCTGTCGGCGATGTCAGCACGTGTTGAAGAAAATTAGCGTGTAGGGAAGAGAGTAGGTTGTTTCATTTTAACTTGTTCACAGCCCCTGACTTTTTAAAGCGAAGCTTTTCAAAAACTCTGGTTCTTTTAGGTTTGTTTATGTCGTAAGCTAGCTCCCAGACGCCGTACATATCCAACGAAAACATAAATTCATATATTCCCTTGTTTTCCAAGACTTCCGCTAAAGAAATTGATTTGAACTTATGCGCCATAGGCATTGATGGCATCGAAGCAGACATCATGATTTCAGCACCAGACACCCGCGTATTTGATTGTTCGAGAACAAATAAACATTGAAACTGTAGAGACTTTTCAGTTTGTTTGCATTCAGTCGAGTGAGCAAAATCTTCTGCCGACAGAGCCTTTGATAATACTAAAGAAAGTAGAATAGGTATAGCGAAAAAACGTAAAAGCCCAATTTCACTCTTTAACAAACAACTTACCCCCAGCCAATTCCAAATGTGTGTCAGCTTTTACCATGGTTTCCTTGACTTCACCACTAATTAAAAACGATTTTCCACTATCTCTTAGTATGCCAATTCTTTCCGATATTCTAATTTTATTGTGTTCAGAAAGACCTAAAAAAGGTTCGTCTAATAAAAAAAAATCTGGGTTTGCCATCAAACATCTACAAAACGAGACAATTTGTTTTTGGCCGCCACTCAGTGAAAAAGCTTTATGCTCTAAAGTAGGCTCTAATTCTGGAAACAATTTAAGTACAAAAGTTAAGTTTTTTGATTTTTTTAAAGTGATCGCCGCTAGCTGAATGTTTTCCCGCACCGATAAAGTATCAAAGATTGCTGAACGCTCTGGTACCAAGAAAACTTTATTTTTTAACATTTTTCTAGGGCTTGGTCGTTTGAGGGTTTTACCATTTAATTTAATTACACCAGAGTACCGCACTCCCCCAATTAATGCTTTTAGTAATGACGATTTCCCAGCACCATGATGACCGTTGACTGTTACAATCGAGCCTGGCTTCAAATCTAATGAGACTGAGGATAAGGCTTCTATGCGTCCATATTTCACCGATAAGTTTGATGTACTAAGCAAATTGGTTCTCTTGTTTTTTTAGAGTGCCACTGTTTAAATAATACCTTTCCCTTACCAAAAGTCGCATCATTTCATCGCGATGTTCAACCAAAACTAAAGCAACATTATCTGATAGTTTTTGCTTTATAAAAAAAGCAAATTCTTGTATTTCTTCGTTGGTTAGTCCCGCAGATGGTTCATCTAAAAACAGAATCCGCGGATTTAAAAGCATACTTCTGATTACTTCGGCCTTCCTCAAAGCCGGCATTGGAATTTCATCTGGAAAGTTATAAATATAATGTTTCAAGCCCGCCATTTTGCATAATTCAACCGCATAAGAAGACTTTGAAGAACTCAAAGTTAGTTGGTTTGCCAGAATGATTTCCGATTGAAACCTAGAAGATTGGAAAGTACGGACCAATCCCAGAGTTGAAAATTTCCACCTGTTAATGTCGGTGATTGCTTTATTTTCTAAAAAGATTTCTCCGCAATCGGGTCGATAAAATCCAGTGGCTATATTAATTAAAGTTGATTTTCCGGAAGCGTTTCCGCCGACAATACCAATTCTGTCACCAGCCGTAATACCCAAGTTAATAGTCTTTAATACCTGCTGACTTCCAAAAGATTTGGCTATATTCTCTAATCTAAACATCTTTTTGCTTTAGTATATTTCTGATCCTGTTAATTAATTTTAAACTTATTAATCCGCTTGGAAAAAAAATAAGAATTAATGCAACTAAGCCTCCAAAAATAATCATCCTAAACGATGATAAGAACTGGACGCTATCCAAAATTCCAACATCGATTAAAACACCAACAATTGGACCTATCGGCGAGCCTAATCCACCAATGATTGAGTAAGCTAGTCCATGCACGCCCAACATTAAGCCGAACATTTCTGGGTCAATGTAAGTATTGTTTAAAGCAAATAGTGCGCCTCCCAATCCACCAATAATACAACCCAAACTGACTGCTAAAATGCGATACTTGGCAGGTGAAACGCCCATTGATATTGCCAGTATTTTATCTTGTCCTACCAGGCGAATAGCCTTTAGAAATTTGCTTTTTTCCAAAAAAATGAGCAGGAAAATGCATAATAGCAAAAGAATAAACGAGAGAACAAAAAAACCTTCTACTGAAACGTTACTGTCAAAAATCCATCGAATATTCCTAAATCCTTCTGGTCCATCCGGACCAATTTTTTTCCCATTTATATCCACTGAAAAACGAATTTGCGTGACACCTAGGCGAAAAATTTCCGCAAACGCCAAAGAAGCAATAGAAAAATAAAGTCCGTTTAGCCTGATTGTCAAAATAGCAAAGACGTAGCCCAAAAAACCTACAAGCACCAATGATGAAAATATTGAAATGAAAATATTAAAGCGAAAAATTTCTAGAAAAATTGCCACACAATAAGCACCGAGGCCAAAAAAAGCCTGTTGACCGAATGAAACCTGGCCTGCCAAAAGAATAAGGTAGGCCGATAATGCCAAAAAAGATATTAGACATATGTTCGTCAGGACGCTTAAAGTGTAAGCCGTCATCAAACGCGCTCTTCTATTTCTTGGATTAACATGAAAGACTTTCCGCCAAGTAGGCCACCTGGCTTGATTATGAGAATTAAAAAAAGAACTCCAAAAGTAGCCAATTCTCTAAATTCTACTCCTAGTTTAAACAAGACAAAGGCTTCTAGTAAACCAAGGATTAATCCTCCAAGAACTGCGCCAGTTAGTGATCCAACACCGCCGAGCATCATCGCTACTAAACCTTTAAAGGTGCACCACATGCCAAACATGGGTGTAATTTGCGAGTTCGCTGACAAAATCAAAAAGGCAGCTAGACCTCCCAGTAAACCTGCAAGTGCGAAAGCGGAAATCCCTAAACTGCTAATTCGGGCTCCCAAAAACCAGGCCGTATTCGCATTCTCAGAAGCTGCGCGCATAAGCAAGCCAAATTTACTTTTCATCATTATGAGATACAAAAGGAACATCGCGCTTATTGCCACTGCAAAATGGAATAATGCGTCTATCTTAATAAATAATTGACCAATTTCTATAGAGCCGAGCTCAATGCCCTTAAAGAAATGAGTTCTATCGGGAATTAACCTAAATGCGAGTTCGTCCAACTGCATCCAGATCGCAAAACTAGCTATCATAGATGGGAAAATACCCTCTGGTCCGGTATGCCAAGCAAAACACATTCGTTCAATATAAATATTTATAATGACGCTAAATATTAGGAGCGTTACAAAATTAACAAAAATTGAAAGAACAAAAATCTCGTTTAACCAGACAGAAATAGATGCCGCCAATAACAGGCTAGATCCATATGCCAAGTTAATTTTTTTCATTATTCCAAAAACAAGAGCGAAACCGAGTGCAATAAGAGCATAGGAAGCTCCCAGCATCAGCCCATCTATTGAAGTTTGAAATAAATCAGTCACTGATAAATAATTACGTCATGATTTTTCGCCAAGGTAAGCCTTCCTTATGTGAGCATCATTTTCCAAGTCGTCAGCTCCACCTTGATAACTTACCTGACCGTGATCCAGCAGAAAGAAGTAATCTGCGATTTTAAGAGATTTAACTGCGTTTTGTTCGACGAGAAGAACTGATAATCCGTCTTGCTTAAGTTCTTTTATTATTTCGAAAATTTCATCTATAATTTTCGGCGCCAATCCTAGTGAAGGTTCATCCATCAACAAGAACTGTGGTCCAGACATAAGTGCTCGCCCTATTGCCAACATCTGCTGTTCGCCTCCTGACAAGGTACCACCCAACTGGTCAGATCTTTTCTCAAGTATAGGAAATCGAGCATAAATTTTGTCAATTTCAAATTTAAAATCTGATTTCTGCATTTTATTTAGACGTAAATAAGCGCCAACAATTAGATTTTCCCTGACGGTCATTTCGGGAAATATTAAGCGGTTTTCTGGCACAAGAGCTATGCCTTTTTTTACCAAAGCAGGTGGAGAAAGTGATATTATATTTTCGCCATCAAATTGAATAGATCCGGCACTCGGTTTAAGTAGACCAGCCACTGTTTGCAGAAGTGTTGTTTTTCCAGCACCGTTCGGACCTAAAATACATGTAACAGATCCAGTCGCAGCCATCAATGAAACATCGGTCAACGCCTTGATGGCACCGTAGGAAACATTTAACTTATCTATTCGTAACATTTCTCAAAATTCCATCAGGAGCCAAAATATGCCTCCTGAACTAAAGCATTACCCTGAATTGCATTTGGTTTCCCCTCAGCAATTTTTTTTCCAAAATTGAGGACGTTTATTCTGTCAGTAACATTCATCACAAGCTCCATTACGTGTTCAACCAATAGAACCGAAATTCCAAGATCTCTAACTTTAAAAATACGATCTCTGAGTTCTTGAACTTCTTCGGAATTCATACCAGCCGCTGGTTCGTCTAGCAGGAGCAACTTTGGCTCCGAAGCTAATGCCCTTGCAAGTTCAAGCCTCCGTTGCTCGCCAAAAGACAAATTTTCAGCCGCAATGTTTGCCTTATTTTGCAAGGCGAATAAATCTAATAGCTCGTCAACTGCTTCTACTGACTTTTGCGATCTTAAGAATAAAGCACCAAGTTTTTTTGCAAAACTACCTATACCGTTTTGCCTTGTAGCAATCCATACATTTTGCCAAACCGTTAGGCCACCAAACAATCTTATATTTTGATATGTTCTGGCTATTCCCAAGTGGCTTATTTCGTACCTAGCTAATCCTTTCAAATCATTATCAAATAATTTAATTGAGCCTTTATCCATAGGAAAGACCCCACATATGAGATTAATTGTGGTGCTTTTACCGGATCCGTTTGGGCCAATAAGGCCGACAATTTCACCCTTATCAACAGTAAGGTCTAGATCATCAACAGCCAAGACACCGCCAAATCTCTTACTTACGTTTTTTATTGATAGAACAGTCATTTAATTAACTTTTTATTTAACCTGAGATATTCCGAAATTCCTTTAACAAAATTTTCATCTACTATACCTTTGGGCTTGAAATTCATAACTAGTATAATCAAAGCACCAAACAGAATAGTTCTATAGTCACCTAAAAATCTTAAACCTTCAATTAAAATACCTTGTATAAAGATAACTGCTGCCAAGGTTCCAAAAACACTTTTGAGACCTCCTACTAAAGGATAGGATACGGCAAAAGTGGCTAACAAGACCGTGAACGTGTTGTGGTCAACATATGTGGTGGAATGTGCATAAAGACCTCCACTTAGGCCTGCAATGACACCACCGCATGCCATGGCGACAATCTTGACGGATGTAACATTTATGCCAGAACTTTCCGCGGCCAACTCATCGCTGCCTATTGCACGCAAAATGGCACCGGCTTTTATTTGGTCTAGCCACCACAGCAAAATAGTTGCCACCGCTACCATTGTCCAAATAAGCCATACAATTTCATAAATTTCCCAACCATTAGCTGCAAAGTAACGAATTTCCCTAAAACCCTGAGCTCCATCTGGCCCAACTTCCAAGCCATTTATTTCAAATCTCCAACGGAGGTTAAAAAAGATCAACCTTACGATTTCAGAAAAAGCAATTGTGGCTATCACCAACATTAAGCCTTTTATCCTCAACGCTGGAAATCCTACCATGAATGCCATGCATCCAGCTGCAGTTGCTCCTATAAACAGTGCTGGGAAAATATGCCACTCAAAGAGTACTGTAAGTATTCCAGATGCATATGCACCAATTGCAAAAAATCCTACTTGCGCCAAGCTTAGCTGCCCAGTTAGCAATAAAATATATGCGGAATAGCCAAGCAGTACGTGAAAACCAAGAGTTTGCAGAATTCCAAAGTAATATTCCATTTCAATCTCGATCTATTATACTTCCAAACATCCCGTTGGGTTTAAAAACTAAAAACAAGAACAGCAATAAAAAGACATAAATATCTCTTTCGTTTACTCCCCTTACTAAGAGAAAAAGACTTTCAAATCCGCCGAGTAACAATCCAGCTATAATGGCGCCCTTTATGCTTCCAAGCCCCCCGATCACTGTCGCGATCAAGCCCTTTATAGTTAAGGGTAGAATTAACAAGGGCGAAATAACACCCACTGCTGCTGCAGCCAGACACCCAGCAAGGCCTCCTAAAACTCCTGCAAGAAAAAAGGTCGATGCATTAACTTTATGTGGGTTTATACCGCAAAGAATGGCAGCGTTCATCTGTTGTGAAACAGCTCTAGCAGCTAATCCATATTTTGTTCGGTACAACATCAAAATTATTGATGTCATTGCAAGTAAACTTACTATCAACACAAAGATTAAATCTCCGCGAAAACCAAATTCTCCGACTAGGAAATAAGCCTCCGAGAATATCCCTAACTCTGGAAAATTTAAGGGTGATCCGTCAGTTTCATGAACTATTATCTCGTCAATAAGAAATAATGCTCCGATTGAGGCCATAAGGGAACCTAAATGCTCTCTTGACGGTATAAAACGAAAACAAACTAGATATACTAACATACCAATAAGCCCCCCCACCAAAGGTCCTAGAAAAAATGTGACAAGAAGATTTAGGGATAGGACAGCGGAAATTCCGAGCCCACAATACGCACCCGCAATTGAGGATGCCGCGTATGCCATGTTTAGTTTATGCATAGCGCCGAAGATCAATGTAAAGCCGACACCGATAAGAGCATAAATGGAACCATATAGTATACCATCAATTATGGATTGAATTACATCTACACTTGTAATGACCATAAACTTCACCAAACTTTAGAAGCTTTACTAGGACCGGCAGCTCACTAAGAAGTTGCCGATCCCAAAAAGTTTATCGGGGATCGTGTATAACTTCCCAATTGCCACTTTGCGCTTGCACAAAAACGTAGGGCTTTAAAGCTTCTCCTTCGTCTTGCACTCGTGAAACGGTTCCAAGCAAACCTTCTGTGGTTTCAAGGGCCTCAAGGCCATCTCTTATTTTTCTTCTTTCGTCTTGAAGGTTTGCAGGATCTCCCGTTATGCCTACACTTTCAATCACTTGCTTTATGATCATAACGTTTTCCCACGCTGCTGCGCTGTGCAAATCAGCAGCGCCGCCGTTTGCCTCTGCTAACGCGGCAACTTCTTTTGCAGCATCCGTAATCGGGGCAAAGCTTGTTGGGATTATCATACCTTCCACTTGCTTGGAGCACCCTTTCATTGTCTCTGCCGAGGATGAAGAAGTTAATCCTACAAGCATTTTTGGCATACCTTTTTGTCGATAAAGCTCTTTCAGGAAACCACAAGTCGTAAAAGGATGAGAGGACACAATAAACATGTCGGCTCCCGACTTTTTGAAAGCTCTGGCCTGCACTGAAAAATTTGTATCAGCCATTAACCAATTAGAAGAGCTACTTAGAACATTCTTAAAACCCTCAACGATAGTACCGTTGACGCCCTCAATTGGACCATTAACCCATTCAAAACCGTGCCTCACAGCCGCTTGAACTATAACTTTAGAATATGTACCTGCGCTATGACCCTGATCCGTTTCAGTACCGCCATATATTGTTTTAATTTCGGGGCGGTTTTCCGCAACCCATGCGAACAACTTATCGTACATGTCGGGCTCATTCGGAGTATTCCGAAACGTCCATTGGCTTATCTTTGCGAGACCGTTCCTTACAGCTGTGTCAGTTAATAAGGCCATTTGCAAACCTGTGTCACTTGCATCGTCAACCTTTTTTTGAAAAACACCAAAACTTGCAGCTGCGACCCCAGAGCAGGTTGGTCCAATTCCAATAAGGGCATTGGTTTCAGAAGCAACTTTCCTAGCTACCGCAATACCTTGCTCCGCGTTGCAACCGGAATCATAGTATTCCACAGCCATCATCGCTTTAGTGCCATCTTCCAATGTAACGCCACCATTTTCGTTCACGCGCGTTATAGCTGCGTCAATTATTGCTTGAGAGTTCACTCCAAATGACCTCAAAGGACCGGACTTTGCTCCCCATCCCGCAATGTTTATAGTTGTTTCTGACATAGCTGGAACAGCAATTAGATATGCTGCTAAAAAATATTTCCAAGATATTATTGAATTGCGCATTTTATCCTCCCATCAAAATTTATCGACTCGACCTTCGACTACATTAGGCCAACCTATTGCGCCGGACTAGTCAAGTTTTTTGTCGCACTATTGATGGTGAATTGAGCTTTTTATTAAATTTCTGGCTGGTTCAGTTTAAAAGGTTACAAATACCTTAATTGGCTTTTTTTCTCTTAGAAACAATTTACTATCGATTATTTAGGCATCTGAAACAGCAGGTGATTAAATTTAGTATAAATCAAGTAACCAAAACACCAAAATCACTGTATTTAATTTCCGATAAGTTGCTGACTGGTAAGCTAACATTATTCGCTTTTGAATATCTTTCTTAAAAAATAGCATTGACAACTAAGTGACGGGATTATTTTTACCAAATTTTCGGAAATTCAACAAAGTTTATCATGCATCTATAGCGTCTCAGAGTTTTGGAAATTTGGAAGAAACGTTTATCAGTAACCGCGTTTTTATCTTTCTCTTTAACTCTGAGCCTTATCAATCCTGAGTCTGAATATGATGGTATTAAGGCCAGAAGAGCCGTTAACCCATCTGAATTGGAAATCGCCGAGCAAGCGATCAGATGCGTTTCAGAAGGTCATACTGACTGCCTAAATTAGCCAAGATTTAGTGGGCGTTTTCTTCTTCCGTTCCAAGGTTTGCCCCAGCTATAAGTCCCATCCGCTTTGCTTCTTTGCTTTTGCAATGTAGTGGCGCATGGGGTTAATATCCAAACTTCGCATAGTTGCTATGCATACAAACTCTAGCCATGGCTTGCGCTTTTGAAATGTCTTCCGATGTCATCTGTTTTGCTATTATTTCCCTATTTTCGGCGCCTTTTTCATTTCCATTAGCAGCTCCTATATTATACCAAATGTGCGCTGTAGCATATTCGAAAAGAACGCCCAAACCATTGTCATACATCACACCAAGATTGTATTGCGCAACACTGTCCTCATCCACAGCGAGAGGTTTCCATTCCTTAAAAGCAGTAGCATAATCTCCATTCTAGTAAGCTTCATATCCCTTATTAGAGTCTTAGCCAGATATTGGTGCAGCAAGCATCATTAAAATAAATGACAGCGCTAAAATAAATCTGTGCATCCTTCTCTCTCTCCATTTGCCTTAGGATAACGCAGTGCAGAAATATGTGGAGTCCATAAAGTCTCAGGATGTTTCGAAAATATAGCATACAAAATGGTATACATTTAGGTATTTATAATAATCTAATTTATTGTTTTATATAAATTAATTAACAAAATAATGGTGGTGATTGTAGTCACGAGATCTCATGTATCAGTATGTTCTAAATTAAAAAGCCTTTCGAATTCAGGGATAGTTTTGAAGTAGCGAAATGAAAGTTGATTAGGCATAGCTGGGTAGCTGATTACCAGACCTCATAGAGGCAATGAGGTTTATTCTCACAGGGCCACGAAAAAGGCTACGCCGTATCATTAGATAGCGCTATGCATTCGTCCCTCGCGGCTCAAGGTTCTTTAAACCAGACATTGCCTGCGTCAGCTATTAAAAGCTTTTAGTAGGGCCTCTTGTTCGACTAAAGCTCCTCGCTCCATGACGACGTATGAAGACACAGCTTGTGCTCTTTTCACAGAACTTGTTATATCTTCGCCTATTAACCTCGCCGATAAATATGCACCGTTAAAACTATCGCCTGCCCCGGTTGTATCTTTTGGGACCTTCACAAACTCAACATCAATTTTCTTCATGTTCCCAAAAGAAATAGCTTCTGTTTGTTGGATACCATTCTTTAAAACAATTTCCTTGCATCCTAATCCTAACAGTCGCTTAAACGTATCTTTGCTCTCAACGTCACCAAAAGCTTTCCTTTCATCCTCAAAAGTTGGCAATGCAATATCAGCAAGGGCCACGATTTCTGACGTAAATCTTTTCATCATGCCTGGGCTACTCCAAAGATTTTGCCGATAGTTCGGATCGTACACTATACGTGTTCCCTTAGTCTTTGCTGATCTCAAACACGAAAGGATATTTTTTCTACCTAGTTCATTAATAATTGACGCTGTAATGCCAGATAAATAAATCAAATCAGATTCTTTTACCGCAGCTTCTAAAGACGACAAATCTGATGCAAGCTTCTTTGCTGCAGAATGGCTTCGCCAGTAAGAGAAGCTCCGCTCGCCACTCTTATCGATGGAAATTGTATAAACACCTACTGTTCGCAATTGATCAAATTGAACATGGCCCGTACCCAGACCGCAGCCATTAAAAAATTCTAACATTTCCATGGAAATGCTGTCCGATCCAATGCGTGTAAAATAATCCACTTTAATTTGTTCAGGTAAAAGAGCTCGAAGTGCCCACGCCACATTCAGGGTATCTCCTGCAAACCCACGACGCCAACTTCCATCCTCTGCACAGTAAAATTCCACCATACATTCACCAATACAAACAACCCTTCCATGCTTGACCATCATTTTTCTGTAAGTTTCATGATAAAAAGCCATATGTGCAAACATCTAGGAAGGTATGAAATCGGCCTGTTTTGTCACTTAAATTGTTCATAACTTGCCATATCGAGCTACTATTGCCTCTGCCCAGCCATGCAATCTGTTTGGTCATGCGCTCAGTGCGTGAATAACACCTCGGATTTCCGCAAGCCCGCGAAGCCGTCCTATTAATGGATAACCTGGAAAAGTCCCTTTTTCAGAGTCTGATAAAAGTTCATGTCCATGATCTGGCCGATATGGAATCTGCCATTCACCCGATAAATGTTGGCGTCGTCTCTTTTCTTCATCTAGCAGAACTTGGCATAGAGCCGTCATGTCAGTGTCACCATCTAGATGCGTGGCCTCTTCGAATGAACCATCAGGCTCCTTACGAACATTTCTAAGGTGCGCAAAATGGATGCGATCCGCATAACGCTGAGCAATTTCCACGACGTTGTTGTTCGGGCTCGCGCCGAGTGAACCAGAACACAGAGTCAAGCCATTTGATTGCGCTGGAAACGCGTTAATAATCCATGCAATGTCGTTTGAGTTGGACACAATACGCGGCAAGCCTAAAATATTTTGCGGCGGATCATCGGGGTGTACACAAAGCCTTATTCCCAACTCTTGCGCGGTTGGAATCACCTCATTTAAAAACAATCGATAATTTGCACGCAAATCATCCACAGACAAACCATGGTAGGACTTAAGTGCATAACGCAGTCCCTCCACATCATAGCGATCATAGGCGCCTGGCAAGCCAGCCATGATGGCGTTTAGCAGCTCTGATTTATCCTCCTCTGTCGCATCCGCAAACCAGTTATACGCCCTTTCAATAGCTTCCGGGGGATAGTCTTTTTCGGCGTCTTTGCGCTCCAACATACAAATCTCAAAAGCCGCCATTCGGAAAGCAGAAAAGCGCAGGCAGGTGCCACCCGCATCAATGGGCGATTTTAGATTGGTCCGCGTCCAATCTAAAAGCGGCATAAAGTTGTAACAAATTATCCGGATACCCTCAGCAGCCAAATTTGCCATTGACTGCCGGTAATTAGCAAACAGCGTCGATAGATCACCTGTCCCTCGCTTAATATCTTCGTGCAGTGGCAAGCTTTCTACCACATCCCATTCAAACCCAGCAGCTCTAATCTTATTGCGCCTTTCGACGATCGTGTTGCGTTTCCACACTTCGCCATAGGGGGTCTCATGCAGAGCTGTGACAATACCTGCCGCGCCAGTCTGGCGAATTTCAGAAAGCTGAATCTGATCTAGGGGACCATACCAACGCCAAGTTTCTTTCATTGCAGGTTTCCTTCAAATCGAGCCGTATCGCAAAAATTGCCAAGTTGAAACATAATTACGACTAATTCATCAGCGATTCTATGGGTCGGCAGATCACCATAACCTGGGGCTATTTTGAGTATATTCTCTACCAAAGCGGTGTCGTTGGATGCTTTTTTAGCAGCCCTTGTTAGCTCCTGTTGATAAGGGTCGTTCAACTCAGGTTGTCCACTTTTCGACCGACTTTCAATATACCTTAACCAAGCGGCGATAACCACCAGCAACCGCTTATACGGCTTCCCCGCTGAAAGGTTTTCAAAGAGCGGCGCCAAAATCCGCTGCGGCAGTTTTTGACTACCATCCATGGCGATCTGCTCTAGAAGATGACAAATTTCCGGATTGCAAAATCGTTCTAGCAACTGAGCCGCATAACTCTCAAGGCTCGTTTCTGGTGGCGCATCTAGAGATAAACCAAGATCTTCACGCCACAAGCCTTCTATGAAAACCTCGATGCCTTCATCGCAGATTGCTTCTGCGACAGTTTCAAACCCTGCAAGACTACCAAGATAGGCAATTGCAGAATGGGCACCGTTGAGCATACGTAATTTCATTTGCTCGAAAGGAGCGACATCAGAAACCAGTTTTACGCCCACTAACCCCAAGTCTGGCCGACAATTATCTACAAAATCATCTTCGATTACCCACTGTCGAAAAGGTTCATGAGCGACAACTGCTTCATCGTAGTGCCCGTTAATTTCGCATGCGCGATTTCTCAATGCATCAGATGTCGCAGGTACAATCCTATCGACCATGCTACAAGGAAATTTGCATTCTGTTTTAAGCCAATGTGCAAAATTAAGGTCAATCCTCGAAGCAAATTCACTGACGATTTGCCGCGTCAACAGCCCATTAGATGGCAAATTATCTAAAGACAATACTGTGAACGGACGCAGCCCCCGCTTCCACCGCATTTCCAGCGCACGAACCAAAAACCCTGGTCCAGATTTTGGCACGAGGTTTTGCAGATCATGTTTGATATCTGGATGCTCCAAATCAAGCATCGTATCTCGCGAGCCTCGGCAGTATCCTTTTTCTGTAATAGTAAGACTCACAATCTTTGTAGTCTCGGCGGTCATTACTTTAAGTACTGCCCTGGGATACTCTGGAGCGAAGAGGACTGAGGTGACAACATCAACAACCTGAGATTTAATACCCTGATCCGATAGTTCTAATGCGTTGTACAAGCAATCTTGTCCCACCAATTTGTCTCGAATATCTGATGATCTGAGGGATACGCCCGCCACACCCCAGTCTCCACCAGATTGCTCCA
>MDTB01234364.1_pt1 | contig 25532 bp, 26 predicted proteins | sample 811161 | NCBI WGS metagenome assembly MDTB01 (sample SAMN05326650, study PRJNA326480) | marine metagenome | isolation source: seawater | place: Mediterranean Sea | collected 2009
AAAAAAGAAAATATAAACCAATATTACTTATCGATTTAGGAGTACCAAGAAATATTGAGGATGAAATAAGAAATATTGAACAGGCATATTTATTTTCAATTGATGATATTGAAAAAATAACACAAGAAAATTATGGCCAAAGATCAATCGAGGCTGAGAAGGCTATGAATATTATTGTAATAGAAGCTCATACAGCATTGGATGCAATTTCCATAAAAGATTCAAAAGATAAAATCAACATTCAGCTAGAAGAATTTTTAAATAATTTATCATCAAATGAAATTAATCAATTTAAAGATTCTAAAGATTTTTCGGGATTAATAAGTTCTATAAAAACCATGAATATTGAAAGTGATAAATTCAATGACTTTAAAGATATTAAAAAACTTGATGACCATATTGTTGAGTCTATGATTAAAAGATTTATTGAAAATGCATAATTCTATGCTTAATAAGCTTGACCAGCTCCAAAACAGAATTAATGAAATAGAATCCTTGCTAGTCGATTCTGAGACTGTTAAAGATATTGAGAAATATACTCTATTAAATAAAGAATTTGCTGAATTAAAACCAATTGTTGAAAAGTTTGAAGAATATAATCAAGTAATAAAGAGCATTTCAGATGCTAATGAGATTATTGAATTGGGCGACAAAGATTTAAAGACTTTAGCAGAAGAAGAAATCAAAGAAGCTGAGGATAAGCCTGAGAAACTCGAGAAAGAGTTAAAATTAATGTTGTTACCAAAAGACTCAGCAGATGATGGATCCGCTTATCTTGAAATAAGAGCGGGTGCAGGAGGTGATGAGGCTAGTATTTTTGCTGGCGATCTTTTTAGAATGTATTCAAGGCTTTCAGAAAGAGAAGGTTGGAATATGGAGGTTATTGGTATCAAACAATCTGAACAGGGTGGCCTAAAAGAAGTTGTTGCAAAACTTGTGGGAAAAAGCGTTTTTAAGGTTTTAAAATTTGAATCGGGTGTTCACAGGGTTCAGAGAGTTCCTGAAACAGAGTCTCAAGGAAGAATTCATACTTCAACCTGTACTGTAGCAATCTTACCTGAAGTTGAAGAGGTGCAAGATATCAATATTGATAAGAATGATCTAAGGGTAGACACATTTAGAGCATCGGGTGCTGGAGGGCAGCATGTTAATAAAACAGATTCTGCTGTTCGATTAACACACATACCAACCGGAATAGTTGTTGAATGCCAAGACGGGAGATCACAACATAAAAATAAAGACAAGGCCTTGTCCTTGTTAGCAGCAAAACTAAAACAACAAGAAATAGAAAATCAACAAGAGAGCATTGCAAGCGAGAGAAAAATCTTAGTTGGTACTGGCGATAGAAGTGAGAAAATTAGAACATATAATTTCCCTCAGGGTAGAATGACTGATCACAGAATTAAACTAACGCAACATAACCTGGATCAGATTATGGACGGTGATATAAAAACTATATGCGATGCCTTGTTGGCTGAGAATCAACTAGCTATGCTTTCACAACTTGAATCAGAATAATTGTCTAAAAATTTAATTCATTATAATAATATTATAGGCAAGGTCTTTATGGCTAATACAGACGTAAAAGATGAGTTTATTTTTTATCTTAAAGAAAAATTACATTTTCATGATAGAGATATATTTGTTAACAAAGAAAAAACACTAACAAATCATCAAGAAAAACTAATTAAAAATTTTATAGAAAAAAAGAAAGAAGGAATTCCATTAGACTACATCCTAAATTCAACAAAATTTTACGAAGAAGAATTTTATGTTGATCAAAGAGTTTTAATACCTAGATCAGAAACAGAGCTACTTGTTGATTATATTCACAGACAAAATTTTTCAGGAGAAATTAGCATTTTAGATGCTGGAACAGGTTCTGGGTGCATTGCCTTGTCAATTGCATTAAAGAATCCACAATTCCAAGTTTATGGATCTGATTGCTCCATAGATTCTTTGCATGTTGCTTCTATTAATAAAGATAATCTAAGGGTAGATAATTTTCATTTAATTAATTCAAACTGGTTATCATGTTTTGATATAAATTCTTTTGACGTAATTGTTAGCAATCCTCCATACATTAATAAAGAAGACATTCACCTTAATAATTTAAAACATGAACCCTATCAAGCTCTAGTAGCATCAAATAACGGCTTAGGCGATATAAAAACAATCATTTGCCAATCTAAAGATATTTTAAAAGAAAAAGGCATTCTTATTTTAGAGCATGGCTACAATCAATCTGAAGAAGTAAATAATATTTTAGAAGAAAATGGTTTCACAAATATTAAACTTTTAAAAGATTTCCAAAATCATCCTAGAGTATCGGTTGGAATGCTCTACGTTCCGCAATAAGTTACATAATTGATGTCCGGTTTTAATGAAGGGGATGCATATTTTTGGAAATCAGAAATTTCTTTGTAGGGGCTATTTAATATTTTTATAAGTTTATTTATTCCAGAGTTTTTATTATTTATTGCATTTATTAGGGCTTCCTCAAGAATATGATTTCTTGGAATATAGCATGGATTAATATTATCCATATTTTTAGCAAGGTTTTGATTTTTGTCCAATTGTTGCTTCCACCTTTCATACCAATCAATAAAATTAGATACACCTGAAAATTCAGACTCTTTGATTTCTAAATTACTAAAATATAGTTTTGACAGATCTCGAAATGACTTAGTAAAGTCAATTGAGTTAGATTCCAATATTTTTAAATAGTCCTCAATTATTTTTATATTCTTATTATTTATTCCACTTAAAGCTAATTTTTCAGATAATTCTTTATAAAAATATTCTTGATATGATGGCATCACTAATTGAAGAACCTCTGTTAATTGCTTGACCGATTTTTTGGAATCTTGATTTATAAGCGGAATAAGAGTTTCAGCTAATTTGGCAAGATTCCATACTAGAATGGCAGGTTGATTTTGATAAGCATATCTTCCACCATGATCAATAGAACTAAAAACAGTTTTTGGATCATATTTATTCATAAAAGCACATGGACCATAATCAATTGTCTCGCCTGAGATTGTCATATTGTCTGTATTCATAACACCGTGAATAAAGCCAACACTCATCCATTTTGAAACTAATGATGCTTGTTTGTCACATACAGCCGCAAAGAAGCTCAAATATTTGTTATCGGTTTGATTTACTTCTGGATAATGTCTTTTGATCGAATAATCGGCCAACGATTTAAGCGTTTCAAAGCCTCTACCTTTAGCATATTCAAATGTACCAATTCTAATATGACTTTTGGCAACACGTGCTAACACTCCACCAGGTTGTTCTGTTTCACGTAAAACATTTTCATTAGTTTTAATAGCAAGAAGAGCTCTTGTCGAAGGAATTTTTATTGAATGCATAAATTCACTAACAACATATTCTCTTAGGACTGGACTAAGAGAAGATTTGCCATCTCCTCTTTTTGAAAAAGGAGTCTGCCCAATTCCTTTAAGTTGAATATCATGGTCGTTGATCTCACCCAAAAGAATTGCTCTTCCATCTCCTAATTCAGGACTGAAATGCCCAAATTGATGACCTGAATAGGCTTGAGCTATTGGCATAGAGCTTTTTGGCAAACAAACGCCAGAAAAAATAGTTAAACATTCTTTTGAATCAATGAAATTCTTATTAAGCCCAAGCTCTTGAGCAAGATTATAGTTTTTTAACAGTACTTCAGACTCTATGAAGCCAGCAGGAATAGATTTTTTGCATATTTCACTAAGCTCTTTAGCATAAGTGTTTTGAAAATTTATAGAATGAGGCACAAAGATTTATACAATAAATTTTACAAATGAATCCAATTCTTCTCTTTTGGTTCTGTAGTTATTTATTGGATTATCCTTATCTATATAACCAATTGCTATACCACACCAAACCATTTCGTTATCAGGATGTTTAATAGCTTCTTTCACAGTTTTTGGATATATGGACCATGATTCTTGTAAACATAAACCCAAGCCATGATGAATAGCACTCAACCATAAATTTTCCAAGAACATTCCAACATGACCCCAGCCATTATTCCCAAAAGATCTATCAATAGTAATGATCATCCCTAACGGAGCACCAAAAAAGTTATAGTTTTCTCTAATTTGTTTGAACCTAGAATCTAGATCATCTTTCTCAATTGATAGAGCATTGTACATATCTGCCCCGCATTCATACCTTCTTTTTTTATATTCATCTGCTAATGGTTTTGGGTAAATATCGTATTCAATTTCTTCTTGAACTCCATTATCAAAGTTCTGAAGAGTTTTTTCTGCCAGCTTGGATTTTGACGTTTCATTTAAAACATAAACTTTCCATGGCTGAATATTTCCTCCAGATGGCGCAGAATTAGCCATTTTTAATATATCCTTGATTATATCCATGCTTGGAACTTCATCTGTGAATGCCCTTACAGAAAATCTTTTTTCAATACCTTCTTTTATATTCATATTTTTTGTTATCAAATAATGTTGCTTCTTATATAATTTATAACAAACAAGATAAGGGAGCAATTCAAAATGATTGGAGATATGCAAAAATGGACACCTAATGTTGCTGGAATTATTGAGCATGCAAAAGAAATACATCCAAAAACAGAAATAATAAGCAGATTGGTTTCAGGAGAGGTTCACAGATCAAACTATGAAAAAGTTTGCATAAGGTCAAGAAAACTTGCATCAGCTTTAGAAAAAGATGGGGTTAATAAGGGAGATGTCGTTGCAACATTAGCTTTAAATACATACAGACATCTTGAAATGTACTATGGAATTTCAGGAATGGGTGCAGTAACTCATACTCTTAATTTTAGATTGCACCCAGAGCAAGCAGTTTACATAATTAATCATGCTGAAGATAAAATTATTTTTGTGGAACTTCCCTTTGTTCCAATATTGGAAGGGCTTCAAGATCAATTAATTACCGTAGAGAAATACATAGTTTTATGTGAAGAAGGTGAGATGCCTGAAACCACATTAAAAAATGCGATATCTTACGAAGAGTACATTAAAGATGGTGATGAAGAATATAAATGGCCAGTACTAGATGATGATGCAGCATGCGCACTATGTTACACGTCAGGCACAACTGGAAATCCCAAGGGAGTGTTATATAGCCATAAATCAAATGTTCTTCATGCTCAAGCAGCTCTAACAGCAATGACTATCCAACCAGATGATTCAATTCTTATGGTAGTTCCTTTATTTCATGTTCTTGCATGGGGTATTCCATATTTTGGTCCTATGAACGGCCTTAAGTTGGTGATGCCAGGTATGCAGATGGAAGGAGAGCCTTTATACGAGTTGATTGACCAGGAGGATGTCAGTCTGGCATTTGGTGTTCCAACAATTTGGATGGGATTATTGGCATATTGCAGAGAGAATAACAAGATTCTTTCTTCTGTAAAAAATACAATTATAGGAGGCTCAGCTTTATCTCTTGCTACACTTCAGGAATTTGATGAAGTTCATGATGTAAACGTAATCCACGCATGGGGTATGACAGAGATGAGCCCTTTGGGCACTACAAATGTTCCAACACAAGCAATGGAAACTATGTCCAAAGAGGAGAAATATGCAATTCAGCTAAAACAAGGCAGACCTATATATGGTGTTGAATTAAAAGTTGTGGATGATGAAGGTAATGAACTTCCAAAAGATGGTGAGTCACAGGGCCATTTAATGGTAAGAGGTCCGTGGATTCTCCAGAAATATTTTAAAGCTGATAAGGATGCGGTCGATGCTGAGGGTTGGTTTGATACTGGAGACATATCAGTGTTAGATCAAGACGGATATATGACTATAAAAGACAGAGCTAAAGATGTAATTAAATCAGGAGGCGAATGGATTAGTTCAATTGATTTAGAAAATGCCGCTTTTGGACATCCTGAAGTTGCTGAAGCTTGTGTTGTTGGCATTCCACATCCAAAATGGGACGAAAGACCAATGCTGTTTATAGTGACTAATTCTGGCGAACCTATTGAAAAAGAAAGTATTATCGACTTTTTAAGTGATAGAGTTGCAAAATGGTGGTTACCAGATGAAATTATCTTCTTAAAAGAATTACCTCATGGAGCAACAGGAAAACTACAAAAATTTGAACTTAGAGACGAGTATAGCAACCACTACATGGAGAAATAGTATGTTAAAAATTGTAAAACCATCAGAAATTGATTCAGTGCTTGGAACAGAAGTTGGTGTATCAGATTGGGTGACTATTGATCAGGAACGTATAAATAAATTTGCTGATGCAACAATGGATCATCAATTTATTCACGTAGATCCTGAACAAGCAACTCCAGTATTCGGATCAACTATTGCTCATGGATTTCTTTCGCTGTCTTTAGTGGCTGGAATACCATTTGAACAAGAAGTAGGCATGATCCTTGAGGGAACTAAGATGGGATTAAATTATGGATTAGATAAAGTAAGATTTCTAAGTCCTGTACCAGTAAATTCAGAAGTTAGAATTTGTATGAAGTGTATTGATGTAACTGAAAAAAATCCTGGACAGTACCTGGCTAAGACAGAAGTAACAATGGAAATAAAAGGTGTTGAGAAGCCTGCATTTGTAGCTGAGACTCTTAGTATGTTTATTCTTTAACTTAGAATTTTTTTTAGAATTTCATTAACACTTTTAGGATTAGCTTTTCCTTGAGTCTCTTTCATTACTTGTCCTACGAAGAAACCAAATAACTTATCTTTTCCACCTTTATATGCGGCAACTTGGTCTGGATTTGAACCCACAACTTTGTTAGCTACTTCTTCAAGCAGTGATTCATCTTGAATTTGAACAAGGCCTTTTGTTTCAATTATTTCATCAACATCAGTTCCATTTTCCCAAACCTCTTCAAGAACTGATTTAGCAATTTTTCCAGAGATAGTGTTATCAGAAATTCTCTCAATTAATTTGCCAAAATTTTCTGGTATTAAATTTGATTCGTCAATTTCGATATTATCTTTATTTAATAAAGCACTTACATCTCCAACTAACCATTTAGCTACAAGCTTTGTATCATCTGTTTTGCTTGAAGCTCCTTCAAACATATTAGCCATTGTTTTAGAGGAAGATATAATTTTTGCTTCTGATTCGTCAAGCCCAATTTCTGATATATATCTATTTTCTTTTTCTTCTGGTAGCTCTGGAAGATTGTCCTTAATTTCTTGTAACTCTTTATCTGAAATTACTACTGGAAGAAGATCAGGACAAGGAAAATATCTATAATCATTTGCTTCTTCCTTTGATCTCATTGATCTGGTTTCATTTTTATCGCTGTCATATAGTCTTGTTTCTTGGACAACAGATTCACCATTCTCAATTAATTTAATTTGACGCTCTATTTCATAATTGATAGCTTTTTCAATAAATTTAAAAGAATTTATATTCTTTAACTCAGCTCTTGTTCCTAATTTTTTATCATCACTTTTTTTAATAGAAACATTTACATCACACCTCATTGATCCTTGTGCCATATTCCCGTCACATATATCTAAAAAAGTTACTAGTTGTTTTATGGCCTTAAAATAAGCAACAGCTTCTTTAGCATTTGAAATTTCAGGTTCAGAAACAATTTCAAGAAGGGGAGTGCCAGCTCTATTAAGATCTACTCCTGTTTCTCCTTCAAATAAGTCATGAATTGATTTACCTGCATCTTCTTCTAGATGGGCTCTGGTAATATTTATAACTTTTTCACCTTCATCGGTTAAAATTTTTATTGAGCCTTTCTCAATAATAGGCTTAGTCATTTGAGTAATTTGATAACCCTTGGGAAGATCGGGGTAAAAGTAATTTTTTCTATCAAAAGAAGAGATTTGATTAATTTCTGCACCAGTGGCAAGACCAAATCTAATTGCCTTATAAAAAGCTTCTTTATTAGCTACAGGAAGAACACCAGGCAATCCCATATCAACAAGATCAACATGAGTATTTGATTCAGCCCCAAATTCTGTAGAACCACCTGAAAACAATTTAGACTTGGTAGAAAGTTGGGTATGTATCTCAAGACCAATTACTGTTTCCCAGCTCATTCTATTACTCCATCAGGCGTATACATATGCCAGTTTGTCTTGGTTTGATACATGTGACCAAAATTTAAGATTGAGCTTTCATCAAGAAAATTTCCAATTATTTGAAGTCCAATCGGTTTATTCTCGATATTTCCATTTGGCAAGGACATTGCTGGTAAACCTGCAAGGTTTGCAGAAATTGTAAACAAATCTTCAAGATACATTTGTATGGGATCGCTTCCTTTTGAACCCATTTCAAATGCAGGACCTCTTGTTGTTGGCGTCATAATTACATCAACAACACAAAACGCCTCATCAAAATCCTTTTTTATAAGTCTTCTCACTTGTTGGGCTTTTTTGTAATAAGCATCATAATACCCTGCAGAGAGCACATAAGATCCAATTAAAATTCTTCTTTTAACCTCATCACCAAAACCTTCGGATCTTGTTTGAATATAAAGTTCTTCTAAATCTTTTGGATTTTCAGATCTTCTTCCAAATTTAACCCCATCAAATCTAGACAAATTTGATGAACATTCTGCTGGCGCTACAACATAGTAAGTAGGAACAGATAAAGAAAGATTTGGTAAAGAAATTTCAACTAATTCTGCTCCAAGCGAAACGAATTCTTGCAAAGAGCTCTCGTAAACACTTACCACATCATCATCTAGGCTGGATAAATCAAGATCTTTTACAACCCCAATTTTTTTACCTTTTAATGATAGATTTAAATTATCTTCAAAATTCGGAATACTTTCATCTAAGGAAGTTGTATCTTTTCGATCATGTGAACACATTTCGTTAAGAAGCAATGCACAATCTTCTGCAGTTCTGGCCATTGGACCAGCTTGGTCTAGGCTAGATGCAAACGCAATCATACCCCATCTTGATATTCTTCCATATGTAGGCTTAAGACCTGTTATTCCGCATAGAGAAGCTGGTTGCCTTATAGATCCTCCAGTATCTGTTCCAGATGCAGCTGGAACAATACCTGCTGCAACAACAGCAGCAGAGCCTCCTGAACTTCCTCCAGGCACCAATTTATCCCCCCATGGATTTTCAACATTACCAAAATAACTGGTTTCATTAGATGATCCCATCGCGAACTCATCCATATTAGTTTTACCAACAGATATACACCCTGCATTTTCTAGGTTCTCAATAACAGTTGCTGAATATGGTGGAATAAAATTTTCTAGAATTTTAGAACCACATGTAGTTCTTAGTCCTTTTGTACAAAATAGATCTTTTTGAGCAATTGGTATACCAGCTAAAGATAAATCTGATGAGTTGCTATCTAATAATTCTGCTTTTTTTAAAGAATTAGCTTCGTTGAGAGTTACAAATGCATTTAGATGTGAATTTTCATTAATTAATCTATAGATTTCTTGAACAATTTCTTTATTTGATACCTCCTTATCAGATATCATTTTTTTCATTTGTTTTATTGTTTTATATCTTATAGTCACTCAACCACCCTTGGGACTAAAAAATAGTCCTCATTAGAAGATGGTGCAATTTCTAGCAATTCTTCCTTTAAATTCTTTGCTGTTACCTTATCATCTCTAGTTTTTGCCATTTTTTCTAAGGGGTTTGTTAAAGGCTCTATATCGGAGGTATCAACGTCATTTAGCTGGTCAACAAATTTAATGATATTCTCTAAATCATTTGTTATTTTTTCTTCTTTTTCAGCGTCTATTTTTAGTCTTGATAAGTAAGATATAGTTGTTACTGTTTTCTTGTCCATATATAGGATATTATTATAGATTAGTGGGATGATATTAACCTAACTAACAAATTATTTAAATTAATTTATTTAAAGGGAATCACGTGAAATTTAACTTGTTTAAAATGATTGGAGGATACTTCTCCAATGATCTATCTATAGACCTTGGTACAGCCAATACTTTGATTTATACAAAAGATGTTGGCATTGTCTTAAATGAGCCATCAGTTGTTGCAATAAGGGAGTCTAGAGGACAAAAAACGGTTGTTGCTGTTGGAACAGAAGCAAAAAAAATGCTTGGACGAACCCCAGGGAATATAAAAGCAATTAGACCTTTGTCTGAGGGAGTTATCGCAGACTTTCAAGTTACGGAAAAAATGCTTCAACATTTTATAGCTAAAGTGCATGAAAAACTCTTTATCAAGCCAAGCCCGAGAGTGCTGGTTTGTGTCCCATGCAGATCAACCCAAGTAGAAAGAAGAGCAATAAGAGAGTCAGTCCTTGGTGCGGGTGCTAGAGATGTAAAATTGATTGAAGAACCAATGGCTGCTGCAATTGGTGCCGGTCTTCCAGTTGAAGAGGCTAGTGGAAATATGGTAGTTGATATTGGAGGAGGAACTTCAGAAGTTGCTATTTTATCGCTTAATGGTGTGGTTTATTCCGAATCAGTAAAAATTGGTGGTGATAAACTTGATGATTCAATAACTTCATGGATAAGAAGAAATTATGGTTGTGTAATAGGCGAATCTACTGCTGAAAAAATTAAATATACTATAGGTTGCGCTACAGCTGAGTCAGAAAAACTTGAAATGTCTATAACTGGGAGAAACCTTGCAGAGGGCATACCAGAAACATTCACTATTAACAGTGAACAAATCTTTGAAGCAATGAAAGATCCACTGTATGGAATGGTTAGAGCAATTAGAAATGCTTTAGAGCTATCACCTCCTGAGCTTGCAGCCGACATAGCAGAGAGGGGAATTGTTTTAACAGGTGGCGGCGCATTATTAAGAGATTTAGACAAACTTATTTCAAACTCAACTGGAATTCCAGTAATTGTTGCTGAAGATCCATTAACCTGTGTAGCAAGAGGTGGAGGCCAGGCTCTTGAAATAATGGATAAATACAATATCGACCTTCTATCATCTGAATAATTAATATGGCTAGGATTACTCCTACTCCTGGTCAAAAGATTCTATATTTATTATGTATTTTTTTAGGTGTAGGTATTTTATTTATAGATTACAAAACTGATAATCTGAACAAAATCAGACACACCTACAATTCATTAGTAATTACAACTTCCTATATTTTAAAAAACTATACTATTGACCTTCTTAGAGAAAATTTTAATCGATCTAAGACAAAAAAAGCATTAATAAAAGAAAATGAAAGTTTAAAAAAAGCCCTAGATGTAAGTTATTTAAATAATTACCTAATTTCTAGAGAAAATAATTTTTACAAAGATAAAAATGTTCTCAAACATCCATTTGAGCATAATAGCTTCACTAATTACTCTGTTGCAGAATTAAAAAACTTAGATCCAAATGTTTTTAATTGCTGCGATAAACATAGGATGTATATCGAAGTCATATCAGATATCAAACAAGCTGCAAAAGAAAGTGTTGTTTTTAGTTCCTCGGGAATTATTGGTCAAGTTTCAAATGAAGGAAAATACCTTGAAGTAATTCTCTTAACAGATATTTCTCACTCAGTGCCAGTTAAATCTCTTTCAGATAAGTTTTTTTGTAATGGAAGGGGTAGTGGCAAAGCAGATATTATTATTTGTTCATATAATCCTTTAGTTTGGAAGGAAGAGATCCCATCAAATGAAATATTTTATACATCAGGAATGGGAGGGGTTTTTCCAAAGGATATTAAAATAGGAAATGCTATAAATATTTCAGATATATCGCCCACAAGAAAGGATATAGAAATCAAATTGTCTGCAAACCCATTAGATAACAATTTATTTGGTGTGCTATTAGATCAATGAGTAAATTTATAAAAAATATAATAGCCCTTATATTTTTAAATTATATTGAATTAAGTTTTGTTGGGCTTATGTCTAAATTTTCTATAATTCTTCCATTAACCTTTTTAGGATATTCTTTGTATGTTTATAGATCGAACACAAACACAAGCCCAATTGCAGCTTTTTTAGTAGGATTATTTGTTGACCTTATACAGGGTTCCTATTTTGGTCTTAATGCAACGTTATTTTGTGTAATCACATACCTAATTCAATCTTATTCAAATAAGTTTAAAATATTTTCTTACTTACAGATTTGTTTATTTTTTGGACTTTCAGCGGCAGGATATGTTGGATTTACGCAACTTGTTTTAAATCTTTATAATTTTTCTTACTTAACTTTGATAATAAGTACCGTCTTTAATATTGTTTTTTGTTTTGGTGTAGCTATTTTTTCTTCATATTTTCCAAAAATATTTAGACTAGAAAAATAAACATGACAGTTATAAAAAAAACATTCATTTCTTTGTTGTTTATAACAGTTTTATTGTTCTTAACAATAGTAATAACTTATATTTCTTTAATCTATAAGCCTGAAAATATAATTTTTGTAGCTAATAAGTACTTTAGTGATGATTTTATTATTGAGTACAAAAGTGTTGATTCAGACAGGGATCTTATATCTCCAGGTTTTAATTTTGAAGATATAGTTGTCAAAGATACAAATAATAAAACAATATTAGAAGCTGAAAAAATTGCTGTAGGAATTAACCTTGTTAAGTCATTTACGACAAAACAAATTAACTTAACATTTTTAGATTTAAAAGATTTTTCATATGTTAATAGGCCGAATTCAATTCAGAGGAAAGACTTTAAACTCATTGTTAACAAAACAGATATAAAATCTGAAATATATAATCTTCAAGCAAATAATAGCTTAATTGAAAGTCATAATGGGAAAATATCCATAACTAATGATAATGGGAAACTTAATAACATTATTTTTAAAGAATTGAATATCTTCAATGAATATGGCTCAAATAAGATTTTCTATTCTGCTGTATTCAATCTCGATGAAAAAATTATTGATAATGAGAAATTAATCAATTTAGAAGCATTCCTAGACTATGAGATAGATCTAAAAATTCAAAGTAAGGGTTACTTTGATACAGATTTAAAAGATTTAAGAAATTTAAATAAATTTATTTTTAATAAATCATCACTTATCACCAATACAGAATACTCAATTAAAGAAATAGACTTGGTTATAAATACCAATCTAAATAAAAATCTTAGCGGTATATTTAATGCTTCAATACCTGATCAGAATATCAAAGGCTCAATTTTGATTAAAGATCAATTAGTCACAGTAAGATCTAAACTAAAATTTGATATGAGCAAGATTGCTAATTATGATCAGTACTTACAATTAGATGGTCTGGAAGAGTTTATGGGAGTGTTAACTATAAATGATGACATAGTCTCGCTTGATTTAGAAACGAATTTATCTAACACAAGAATTACTTCTGTTATTGATGATTTAAATAAAAATAAAGGCAAAAACTTAAAGACAAAAATTAATATAAGTGATTTGTCTAAACCTACATATTTTATAAAGAATGCAAATTTTAGATCACACATCGGTCCAAATAACACAGGATATTTTGCGTTTGGAAATAATTATTACAAAGATATACAACTCATAGATTATAAAGATGGTTTTTACATATTCTTATCTTTAAAAAAATTAGATATGAACAAACTTTCATTCAGTAACCAAGTAAACAAAACATCAGGTTTAATCTCAATTAAGTCAAAAATCAAAGAACTTAATTTTTTTGAGAATACATACAACGATCAAGAATTTGAAGTTTATTTCAAAGAAAATAATATAGACGCTGTTTTTGCAGGAAAAGATCTTAATGGAATGATTAAGGTTGACGAAACAGGTTTCATGAGAATCGATCTTTTTGATACAAAATTTGAATTTAAGGACATAGAGATAAATAAATCTCAAAACAATTTCAATATTGAGGAAATAAATTTAAGATTTGTTGGTAGAAATATTCAAACATACGATAATCTTTTTCAAGATATTGATTTTTATTTATTAAGAAATGAAAGTATAACGACACTAAATAATATAAATGCCTCAAGTAAAAATTTAAATATTGGTCCCGACAATAATAATGAAAAAGCTTTTATAAGCTATAACAGAACAAATGACATGTATAGGGTAAGGGGATCGTATAAAATTAATAATGAAAACAAGCCATTAAAAGCTTTTATTGACTATGATTTTGAGTATTTATCTACAGATTTGAATATTCAATGGAACAGCATGAAGCAATTAAAAAATTTAGAAGGTCGGATAGATTTCCTGTTAAAAGATTTTAAATCTGATACTTCGCTTGGAGATTCTGCACTTTTGAGAGCATTAAAAATATTTAATTTGAATGCCGTAATTGAAAATATTAATAATGAAGTAAACATAACATCTTCAAATTTGTATATTAATAGAGCTGAAGGTGATTTCTATATTGGGCAAAATAGGGCATTAATTAGAAATCCAATTAAGATTGAAACGAGTGAGGCTAAAATGAGCTGGAAGGGCGATATATATAAAAACTCTGAAGGTATTCTTAATAATTTAAACCTAGACTTAGATATGAGGCTAAAAGTTTCAGAAAATATTCCATGGTATGCTGCAATTTTTGGTGGCATTCCGGCTTTGGCAGGAGGTCTAGTATTAGAAAATGTTTTTGAAGATAATATTGATAATGTTTCAACATTTAAATTCAAAGTAAAAGGTTCAGTCGAAGAGCCTTTGATCGAGAGATTAAATTAGTTATAGAGATATATTGTTGCCAATCCTAAGAACGAAATAAATCCGATTACATCTGTTACTGTTGTAACAACCACACTTCCGCCGATTGCTGGGTCCTGTTTTAGTTTTCTAAGAATTAGGGGAACTAGTATGCCAGCAATAACTGAGCTTATAAGATTTATTACTAAAGCGCATGATATTAGCAAGGATATTGCCAATTCTTGAAACCAGATATATGTTATGACACCTACCAAAATTGATAAAACAATGCCATTTAATATTGAAACAGCTAACTCCCTCTTGAATAACCATTTTATATTTGAGGAGTTTATTTGCTCTAAGGTCAATCCACGTAAAACTATCGTTAGTGTTTGTGTAGCCGCCACGCCACCCATGCTTGCAACTATAGGCATAAGTATTGCCAAGTAAACAAATTTATCAATAACGTCTTGGAAAATATTTATTGTAGTAGCTGCAATAAAGGCAGTTAGGAGATTCATGCTAAGCCAGAAAACTCTACTCTTTGCCGCTCTACCTGGTGGAGCAAAGGTATCTTCAGCAACGCCAGCCATTCCTAGTAAGTTTTGGTCAGCATCCTCACGGATAACATCAACAACATCATCAATAGTAATTCTTCCTATTAATTTATTATCATCATCAATTACAGAAGATGAAATCAAATTATTTCTTTCAAATAATGTTGCTACTTCTTTATCATCAATATTAACATTGATAGGAAGTACTTCAGTTTTCATAATCTCTCTTACAATCATTGATGGGTTTGATGTGATAATCTCACTAATTGATAATTCTCCTAAATATTCATTTATATCATTAACTACAAAAATCTTATCTGTATTTTCCGGCAATTCTCCAAGATCCCTAAGATAGCTTATTACTTCATTAATTGAATTATATGGGCGCACACTTATCACATCAGTATTTAGCAGTCCACCTGCAGTATTTTCTGGAAAAGTGAGACCCATCTCAATTCTTTTTCTATCTACCTTTGACATATTTGAGAGGATCTTTTTCATTCTTTCTTCAGGGAGATTTTGAAGAATATCTACAATTTCATCTAGCTCTAGCTCCTTTACAGCCTCCGCTAGCTCTTCATTTGAGATATTTGAAATCAAATCTTGTTGAATTTCTTCTCCCAATTCAAATAGGACATCTCCCTCTTCTTCGGTTTTTAACAGTGAAAATAAAAGATTTCTTTGCTTAGGTGGAGATGATTCGAGAGCATGCGCTATTTCAGATGAGGACATGTTTGATAACAGCCTTCTTATTTGATTTATAGATAAGTCTAAAGAATCATCTAATATGACCTTTAAATTATCATTATTTTTTATAGCAGTCATAAAACAATTGTAACTTAGAAAATTTATCTACTCCTGGATGGGGGTATATTATTCATTTTTCTATATTTGGAGATAGTTCTCCTAGCCAAACCGTAACCTTTTTTATTAAGTTCAATAGCTATTTTATTATCACTTTTTGGCTTTTTTTCTTTATCAACGATATCTTTAATTAATCTCATTAACTGTGAATTAGAAATATCTCTTATTTTTGAAACTGAAGATACAAGCAGTGATTTTAAGGGTATTACACCTTTTGGAGTATCGATATATTTATATCTCAATATTCTCGAAATAGTTGAGGGATGAACACCTATTTGGCTGGCTATTTCTTTGTTGTTTAAGGTATTAATTTTTAGTGGATTATTTTCAAAAAATGCAATTTGTTTAGAACAGATATACTCACCAACTTTTCTTACCGTATCATTTCTTTTTTGTACAGATGTTAAAAGCCACTTTGCTTCATTAATTTTTTTTAAAATACTAGGATTTTTATTAATTTTTAATTCTTTTTTAACTTGATTTATAAGATTGTCATCTGTTTTTATTGCTGGAAAGCTTTCATCAATAAAACTTACCTTAATATCTTCATTCACAAGTGTAATTTTTAAATCGGGTTCAATGTATTTAATTTTTTTATAATTAAGACCAGGACTAAGGTCACATTTTTGAATTTCCTTCAGCGCATCATTGAGATCATCTTCAGAAAAACCTTGTTGAGCTAAACTGCTTCTTATCAACTTTAGATTATCCAAATCTTTATTAAATATTATCTTCATTATCAATGATTTCTTTTTTTTTGATAAATTGCTGGAAGATATTTGTATTCTTATGCATTCTTTATGATTCCTAAAACCAATGCCAGGCGGATTCATTTTTTGTATTACATTTAAAAGAATTTTTTCAATATCATCGGCATTAAAGGTGTATTTAGACATTTTTTCAATTTCAGATATTTCATCAACCAACATTCCATTTTCATCAATACAATCAATTATGATTTTTGATAACTCAGTCTGTTTTTTATTAAGACTGAAATCACTTAATTGCCCAATAAGACTTTCTCTTAGTGTAACCTTTGATTCTATTTCAAAATTAAAATCTTGACTGTATGATCCATCAATTTTTTCAAAATCTTGATCTTTTTGAAGGAATGGATTTTCATCTATTTCTTTTTCAATTTTTTTTATTAGTTCAAACCTAGATAACTGAAGAAGATCAATAGATTTTTTTAAAGTTGGTGTAAGTGTGACACTTTGTTTTTGTCTAAGATTTTTAGATAAAAGTATACCCATCTAATTATACATATCTCCAAGATAAACTTTTTTAACTAACTCATCATTAATTAATTTGTCTTTATCACCTTCTGCAATAATCTCACCATTGTTAATTATTGCAGCTTGATTACATATTTCTAATGTTTCTCTCACATTGTGGTCTGTAATTAGCACCCCAATATCTTTTTCTACTAATTTTTTCAAAACATTCTTTATGTCCTCAATTGCAATTGGATCAATACCAGCAAAAGGCTCATCCATAAGTATTACTTTTGGATCAGCTGCTAGAGTTCTTGCAATCTCAACCTTTCTTCTTTGCCCACCTGAAAGCTGCCTCCCTTTCAAATTAGATATTTCAGACAGGCCAAACTCCTCAATAGAACTATCAATAAATTTGTTGATACTATTTTGATCATTAAATGATAATTCAGCTAAACCTTTAAGGTTTTCGTAAACAGTCAATCCCTGAAAAATAGAAGGTTCTTGAGGTAAATATTTAATACCCAATTTAGATCTTTTGTGCATGGGTAGATTTGAAATATCTTTATCAAGAAGCAAAACCTTTCCTTTGTCTGATGTTACAAGGCCAGCAATTATATAGAAAGTGGTTGTTTTACCTGCGCCATTAGGACCAAGCAACCCATATACATCACCCTTACCGACCTGGAAGCTTACTTGAGAAAGAATTTTTTTTTCTTTTATTGTTTTGGATATTTCCTTAACTTTTAACATAAATTATCATCCTGATGCTATCTTGCCGTTTTGAGGATTAAAAATTATTACATTTGATGATACGGATACGTTTTCATATGTCATTGAAGCATTACCAATGAGATGGATTTCTTCATCATTAAAAAATAATATTTTTTCTGCTCTTCCATCAAAAAGACCTTCATTTTTTTTTGATTTAATTAAGGTAGGAGTTCCTGAAAAAGATATAACATCTTTGTTTTGATCATAAGTTGCAGAATTAGCTTTAATATTGACGTATTCTGAATTAATTTCTACATTATCCAGAAAATTAATCTTATTAGACTCCTTTAAAAACTCAATAGAATTTGAATTAATTTTTATGTCACTTTTGAAGTCTGATGAAACTTTAAAAGGAAAGAGCAGTATTGTTAGGACTAAAAGTAAATTTTTCAATTAAAGTATCCTGGCTTCAATTAAATCATGCATAGAAATGACACCTACATATTTTTTCTTCTCTGTTACCACTAATGTAAAAATCTTATTTTTTTCCATAATTTTTGCAGCATCTACTGCTAATGCATTCGAGCTTATTGTTTTATATGACTTGGTCATGAGGTCTTTAATTTTGGTTTGTTGAATATCTACTTTATTATTTATAGATCTCCTAAGGTCGCCATCTGTAAATATTCCAACGACTTTTGTCTTATCAACAACTAAAGTTATTCCTAAGTTTTTTTTGGTTATTTCTAGCAAAGCTTTATCAAGTATAGTGTTTGGCGATACTTTTGGTACAGAGCTACCTTTATGCATCAAATCACTAACTTTTGTAATAAGCTTCTTTCCTAATTTTCCAGCTGGATGAGAAGAAGCAAAATCATTTTTTGTAAAACCTTTTGCTTCAAGCAATGCAATTGCCAGCGCATCTCCAAATGCTAAAGCATTTGTTGTGGAAGATGTTGGAGCCAAATCTAAGGGACATGCCTCCTTTTTAGATTTAATTTTAATTTTAATATCTGCAGATTTAGCAATAGTTGAAGAATTATCACTGGTCAATGAAGCGATCTCTTTTGAATGTCTTTTAAGTGATGTAAGTATATTAATTATTTCATCAGTTTCACCAGAATTAGATATCAAAAGAACAATATCTTTTTTATTAATTAATCCCATATCTCCATGAGCAGCTTCTGTTGGATGAATAAATATTGAAGGTGTCCCGGTGCTTGATAATGTGGCAGATATTTTCTGAGCAATATGACCAGACTTGCCAACACCCATTATTACAAACTTACCTTTGCTAGAGGCCACCTTCTCACATAGAGTTGTAAAGGAATTATCAAGCTGTTTTCCAAGAGCCGAAATAGAATCAGATTCTATCTTTAATGTTCTTTTTGCCGATGCTATGTAGTTATATTTTTTCACAATAATTTAGAAAATTTATATTCACGTAAATGCTATAATAGACCAATGTTACACCCACATAAAAATTATTTCTTTCTTTTCTTATTAATGATAATTTCTATTTCTACAAAATCAGAAGATAATCCATTTTTATTCATAGATACTAATGCTCAAAAGATGGCAGATGTTCTTGTTGAGAATGTTGAATTATTTGAGAAGGATAGATCATTATATGAAGATAAAATTAAAGAAATTTTTGAACCAATGATAGATTTTAGAAGAGTTGCTGCCAGTGTTATGGGTAAAAAGTATTATTTAATGGCTTCTGAAACTCAAAGAGCTGAGTTCGTATTAATTTTTAAAGAATCCTTACTAGATAATTATGCATCAACTCTTGCTCAATGGGGCGATTCTAATATAACTACAGTTTTTCCAGAAGAAATGAAATCTGATTTTGACAAGAATATTGAAGTAAAACAAATTCTCGATACTGGAACTAGTCAGTATCCAGTTTCATATAAAGTTCGAAAAACTAAAGATGGATGGAAGATTGTAAATATAATTATTAATGGTGTTAATTTGGGTTTAACACTTAGAAATCAATTTCAGGCATTAGCAATTTCATACGATGAAGATATTGAAATTGCTATAAAAAATTGGGTTTCTGATTTTGGTGATGCGGGCATTTCTTGATATGAAAGAAACCATAAAAAAAATATTAATGGATAATATACCAGATGCTGAATGTAAATTTTATGGTGACTCATGCAATCTTCGTCTTGAAGTTGCCTCAAAAACCTTTGCTGACATGTCGTTGATTAATCAACACAAGACCGTAATGAAACTCCTTCAAAATAAATTTGAATCAGGCGAACTTCATGCTCTAAGCTTAGAAACCAAAATTATATAATTAATCATGGAAAAACTATTAATAAAAGGTGGAAATACTCTTTCAGGAAAGATTAAATGCTCTGGAGCAAAGAACGCTGCATTACCTATGATTGCAGCAACAATTTTATCTGATGAAAAAATTATTCTAAAAAATCTTCCCTATTTACAAGACATCACAACTATTTTTGAATTATTAGGATCGATGGGAGCTGAAATTTTGCTTGATGAGAATATGAACTTTACTATATCTTCATTCAACTTAAAAGACATTGAAGCAAGATATGAGTTAGTAAAAACCATGAGAGCCTCTATATTGGTACTTGGACCTTTGTTAGCTAAATATGGAAAGGCAAGAATTGCTCTTCCTGGTGGTTGCGCTATTGGAACTAGACCTGTAAATTTTCATTTAGATGCTTTAAAGCAATTAGGAGCAAAAATTATTCTAAAAAATGGATATATAGAAGCATCAGCAAAAAAGTTATATGGTAGTAAAATAAGATTTGATGGAGTTACTGTTACTGGAACCGAAAATTTAATGATGGCAGCAACTTTGGCAGAAGGTAGAACAACCCTAACAAATGTCGCGAAGGAGCCTGAAATTATAGATTTAGCAGAAATGTTAAATTCAATGGGTGCAAAAATTAGCGGAGCTGGAAGTGATGAAATTATTATAGATGGCGTAGAGAATCTTCACGGAAGTGAATATTTTATTCCAGCTGACAGAATCGAAGCTGGCACATATCTTGCCGCTGCTGCAGTAACAAATGGAAATATCACTGTTCAAGGCATAAACCCTAAAAGATTAATGAAAGTCATATACAAACTAGATGATACAGGAGCTGATATATCATATGACAAGGATTCAATTTCAATATCAATGAACAAAGATCGACCAAGGCCAGTTGATGTGACTACAGCGCCTTTTCCAGAATTTCCTACTGATATGCAGGCACAGTTTTCAGTAATTAATGCTATATCTAGTGGGACATCCAATATATATGAAACAGTTTTTGAAAATAGATTTATGCATATACTTGAATTGAATAGAATGGGCTGTGATATAAAAGTTCAAGGAAATCATGCAGTAATAAATGGAGTCTCCTCTTTATATGGTGCTGAAGTTATGGCAACAGATTTGAGAGCATCTGCAAGTCTAATACTTGCGGGTCTTTGCGCAAAAGGAGAAACTGTTGTTGATAGGATATATCATATTGATAGGGGTTATGAGAGGATAGAAGAGAAATTAAATTATCTTGGAGCAGATATAACAAGACTCCCTAGTTGATTTTCTTTGTTTGATCCGGACTAATATTAATAACCTTAAATTCATTATTTTTGGATGATAATTTTAATTTAATATCACTGCCAAGTCCTGCAAATCTGAGTGATTTAGTTAAATTACTCCAAGTACCTTCCTCTTCATTTATTTCAAGAATAATGTCATTTTCCCTGACACCTTTTTCATATAATGGCCCAAAATCATCAATTTCTACTATTTTTAATGCATTCACAATTTTGTTGTTTTTTAGATTTACTCTTACTCTGACGACTCTAAAATTTCCAATCCATGTAGTTCTAATTTTTCCATATTGAATAAGTTCAGAGACAATTTGTACAACAAGATTTGATGGAATTGCAAAACCAATACCTTGATAAGCGCCTGTTTTAGAAAATATTTTTGAATTTATTCCAATCAGATTACCATTTTCATTTATTAATGCACCTCCAGAATTGCCTGGATTGATGGCGGCATCAGTTTGAATAAGTTGAAGATATGGGTTTCCATAATCTCTACCTAGTGCGCTTATAATGCCATTCGAAACTGATATTCCGATTCCGTAAGGATTCCCAATAGCCAACACTCTGTCCCCGATCTTAATGCTTTGAGAATCAGCTATTTCAATTGGATTTAATTTTTTATCTGAAACAATTTTAAGTACAGCAATATCAGTATTTTTGTCTATACCAATTATATTTGCTGAATAGTTTTTACCGTTATTAAGTCTTACGTTTATATTGTTGCCAGATAGAATGTGTAGATTTGTAACAATATAACCGTCTTCTGAAAATATAACCCCAGAACCAATTCCACCATTTTTTCTTGAATTTATTTGACTAGAACTACTAGAAATAGTAACCACTGATTCAATAGATTTCTCTGAAGCGGTGACTAATTTGTTTTTATCATCTGATATGAAGTACCATGTGGCTGCAAATGTTAATAATATAACTAATATATAATTTAAACCGTATGTTTGAAAAAGTTTCATAATGTCAATGACTAAAAATATCATTGATGCTCTTAAAAACCAAGGTATAAAAGCAGATTCAGCTCAATTAAGTCTTATTGAAGCCTTATCAAAAATTAAAACAAATAAAAATTTTACAAACGCTATATGGAGATTTACAAGAGACGAAAATCTTGGAATCTATATATGGGGCGATGTGGGAAGAGGTAAAACCTTAATAGTTAATGAATTTGTAAATCAACTTCAAGATACAAGAGTCAAAAGCTTTCATTACATTGACTTTATGAGCTTCGTTCATGATGAATTAAATAGTAGCTGTGGTAAAAAAGACCCTCTTAAAAACGTATCAAATAAAATTGCTTATAAATGCAACATAATCTTCATTGATGAATTTCAGGTTGAAGATGTTGCTGATGCTATGATTGTTACAGATATCTTAGAAAGAATTTTAAATATTGGATTAAAAATTATTATTACTTCAAACGCACATCCTGACAATTTATATCAAGATGGATTGCAAAGACAAAAATTTATCAAATCTATACAGAATTGCACAAAAAAACTAGATATATTTAACCTCAATGGAGATACTGACTATAGAACGAAAAATATTATTGAATTAGATAGCAACAAAAAAAATATTTATTCTGAAAAGGATATATCTAAATTAATTACTAATAATTTTATATCTCATACCGACCAAAGTTCTGAAATATTAATAAATGAACGTAAATTTAAATGTAAATTTGCTTCAAAAAACCTCTTATGGATTGATTTTATGGTCTTTTTTAAAGAGGCAACAGGCTCAAAAGATTACAAAGAAATTTCAAACAAACTTGATTGGATATTTATTAGTAATTTCAATAAATGTGATGATGATTCAATCGATATTGTAAGAAGGTTTATTTCCTTTATTGATATCGTATATACCAGAAAAGTTAAAGTTAAGTTTTTCTTTAATGAGATTGAAATAAAAGAATTATATAAGGGAACTAAATTAAATATTTTGTGGAGCAGATGCGCAAGCAGACTTATTGAGATGCAAAGTTATGATTATTTCTCAAAACATAAAAATTAATAAAAATGCATTTAAATATTGATATATTATCAAGTAAACATTAATATTCGCTTCTCAATTTAAATGATTATGAAAACGTACTCACTAAAAAAAGAAGAAGTAGAAAGAAGCTGGTTTGTTCTTGACGTTACTGATCGTATTCTTGGTAGAGTTGCAACCAAGATTGCTGACAGAATAAGAGGCAAAGATAAACCAACATTCACACCTCACACCGATGGAGGTGATTATGTAATTGTTGTAAATGCAGAAAAAATAAAAGTTACTGGCTCAAAGTTTACTGATAAAAAATATTACAAACACTCCTTGTATCCAGGTGGCCTTAAAACACAAACATTCAAAGAAATTAATGAAAAGAATCCTGAGAGGATTATAGAAGATGCTGTTAAAGGAATGTTGCCAAAAAATAAATTAGGAAAATCTATGATAAAAAAACTTAAAGTATTTAAAGGCCCCAATCATGATCATGAATCTCAACAACCAACCGAATGGAAGTTAATTTAATGAGTGCAGATATACATTACGCAACTGGCAGAAGAAAAACATCATCCGCAAGGGTTTACCTCAAAAAAGGCAAAGGAGATATTTCTGTAAATAATAAGAAGCTTGATGAGTACTTTGGCAGAAAAGTGGCTCAAATGCTTGTTATGCAACCATTAGAATTATTAGAGTTATCTGAAAAGATAGATCTAGATGTTAAAGTTAAAGGTGGTGGTAGCTTTGGACAAGCAGGAGCTATACGGCATGGTATATCAAGAGCATTAACTATGTTTGATGAGGATCTAAGGCCTCAATTAAAAAAAGCAGGACTTCTTACTAGAGATCCTAGAAGAGTAGAAAGAAAGAAACCCGGTCTTGTAAAAGCAAGGAAAAGTAAACAGTTTTCTAAACGATAATTTTTAATTTTTTACAAACTTATTTTCCATTATAAGTGAATTTTATATTAGTTAAATATGGTATAATTTTGACTGATTTTTAGCGGCACACTATCTAAATGCAAGATAAAGACAAAACAAGAAGAAAAGTATTAATTGGTTTGACAAGCGCTGTTGGTCTATCCGGTCTGCCATTTGCTGCAACACCATTTATCGCAGCTTGGAACCCGAGTGCTAAGGCCAAAGCAGCAGGAGCTCCTGTTAAATTAGATGTTTCAAAAATGATGTATGGACAACAGATTCAAGTTGCATGGAGAAAACAACCAGTCTTTATAGTAAGGCATACAAAAGAAAGTATTGCTAATTTAAAGCTTGCCTTGCCTAAATTGGCTGATCCAGATTCTGATCAAATTATTGAGCCTTATAAAGGACTAAATCCTTCAAGATCTAGAAGTCCAGAATATTCAGTTTTTTCTGGAGTATGCACACATTTAGGATGCGCTCCCAAATATTTTCCAGAAGTTGAGCCCAAGCCATGGGATGCAACATGGAATGGAGGATTCTTTTGCCCATGTCATGGTTCAATGTTTGATATTGTGGGTAGAGTTTTTAAAGGTGTACCTGCACCAACAAACTTAATTGTTCCTCCACATATGTTTGAAGGAAGTATATTAACCATAGGAGAAGACAAGGATTTATAAAATGTTTGGAATAGCTAGCAAATTATTTTATTGGGTAAACGACAGGCTACCAATAGTTAACACTTTTGAAAGACATCTATCAAAACATCCTGTCCCTTCAAAAGTTAATTTTTGGTACTTATTTGGAGCTTTGGCTGCAGTTACTCTTATTATCCAAATAGTCACAGGCATATGGCTAATAATGCCATATTCAAATACTGAAGAGCAGGCTTTTTCTTCAGTAGAATACATTATGCGAGATGTAGATTATGGCTGGGTTATAAGATATATGCATACTACTGGAGCATCTTTATTTTTTGCTGTCGTATATTTGCATATGTTTAGAGGATTGCTTTATGGCTCATATCAGAAACCTAAAGAACTGGTATGGATTTTTGGTTGTACTATCTATTTGACAATGATGGCAGAGGGCTTTCTTGGATACGTACTTCCTTATGGTCAAATGTCTTATTGGGGCGCACAGGTAATAATCTCATTATTTGGA
>MDTB01003464.1_pt1 | contig 25531 bp, 19 predicted proteins | sample 811161 | NCBI WGS metagenome assembly MDTB01 (sample SAMN05326650, study PRJNA326480) | marine metagenome | isolation source: seawater | place: Mediterranean Sea | collected 2009
CATGTGCTGGAAGGGTGGCTGAGTTGGTTGAAGGTACCTGACTCGAAATCAGGCGTACGGGAAACTGTATCGGGGGTTCGAATCCCTCCCCTTCCGCCAATTATATTAAAACGTATTCAATGGTTTATGCGGTTGAAGGCGTTTTTTTTGCGCTTTCATATGTTGTCAATTTTGACTAATGCGAACAATATTTCTAACATAGTCAAATAGCAAAACTCTACACACTACTATCATCGATCCAGTAGAGACATCTTCCGCAGCATACGAATTAACCCTGTAGGATTTCTGAAAAAGGCAAATGAGAAACCATGTGGTTTTATAAGGCAACCGCCCCGGGGGAACCGGGAGGGCTACTGTCTGGACAGGATAATTCAAGAGTGTTAAATTTAGTTATCCAGTGAATATTGCATCTTATAAGCCAGTCCATGTTCGACATAACTCATGAAAGGAATGACCAGAATTTCAGCCGCACTGATTGTTGCTTTTGTTGCTGCTGATAATAGCATCTGTGCGGGGGAAGGGGATGAGATCCAGTTCAATCGTGATGTGCGCCCTATTCTTTCTGATAAATGTTTTTTTTGCCATGGACCCGACGAAGAGGAGCGCAAAGCGGACCTCCGTCTGGACATTGCATCAGACGCGTTCAAGGATCTGGGGGGTTATGCGGCGATTGTTCCGGGGGATGTTTCCGGGAGCGAACTGGTGGCACGCTTGGTGACCCGGGATGCCGATGATTTGATGCCTCCTTCTGATTCTGGCAAGGTTTTGACGAAAGAAGAAATCAAGATCATCCGCCAGTGGATCGCGTCAGGTGCTGCATATGAAACACACTGGTCCTATTCGACTCCAGTACGTCACTCCTTGCCAGTTGCATCAAACCCGTCGTGGCCGCAGCAGCCCATCGATTATTTTATTCTTTCAGCTCTAGAATCCAAAGGCATTCAGCCTTCTGAAGAAGCTTCTGCCAACACTCTGGCGCGTCGCCTGCACCTTGATTTGACCGGATTACCCCCATCTGCTTCCGAGCTGGAGCTTTTCAAACAGGCATATGCCAAGGGGCAATTAACAGACCACGTGCGCATGCTCCTGAACATGCCTGCCTATGGGGAGCGAATGGCGGTTCATTGGTTGGACCTCGTAAGGTTTGCTGACACGGTGGGTTACCATGGGGATCAGGATCACAGTATCAGTCCCTATCGGGATTACGTGATCAAATCATTCAACGACAATCTTCCCTACGATCAGTTTACACGTGAACAACTGGCGGGTGACCTGCTGCCTGAATCTGATTTATGGCAGAAGGTGGCTTCCGGCTACAATCGATTGCTGCAGACATCTCACGAAGGCGGCGTGCAGGACAAGGAATACCTCGCCAAGTATGCAGCAGACCGAGTGCGTAATTTTGGTCTGGTCTGGTTGGGAGCCACGACAGGTTGCGCGGAGTGTCACAATCACAAGTATGATCCCTACACGATCAAGGATTTCTACAGCCTGGCGGCTTTTTTCACTGACCTGAAAGAGCAGGGAGCGTTCAGCGCACCGAATGCTATCCCCACTCGGCGTGATCCAGAGCTCAAGGCCTGGAACCTGGCGCAGTTTGCCGAGCTATCTGCTTTGTCGGAAACCATTGACCAGCTCAAGGAGAATCCCCTGAGTCGGGATGGAGACTACCGCGTGAAGCTTGCTCAGCTTGAATCCAGGCAACAAGAAATCAAGGAAGCCTTTGTCCCCTGCATGGTCAGTATGGCAACAGAACCCCGTACGATGCGTGTACTCTCGCGTGGAAACTGGATGGATGATTCAGGGGAGGTCGTGCAACCGGCAACCCCCGAATTCCTGCCTGCACTAAAAGCGGAGGGGCGTGCGACACGACTTGACCTGGCGAATTGGCTTTTCAGAAAAGATCATCCCTTGACCGCCCGCGTCTTCGTAAACCGACTGTGGAAATTGTTTTTTGGAAAAGGCTTGTCGAGCCGACTGGATGACCTTGGCGCACAAGGGCAGCCGCCCGATCACCCTGAACTACTGGACTGGCTTGCTGTGGAATTTCGTGAAAGCGGATGGGATATCAAACACATGGTAGAGCTGATAGTGACTTCAAGAACCTACCTGCAAAGTTCCTCGCACCGGGCAGATCTCCAGGGCCATGATGAAGGAAATCATTATTACGCCCGCCAGAATTCTTTCCGGATCGATGCGGAGTTCATTCGTGATCAAGCTCTCAAGATAAGCGGACTGCTCGTCAAGGGATTAGGAGGTCCAAGTGTGAAGCCCTACCAGCCGAAAGGCTATTATCAACACCTGAACTTTCCAACGCGTACTTATCAGCCAGACACAGGGTCCGATCAATACAGACGAGGTGTTTATACCCATTGGCAAAGGATCTTCCTGCATCCCATGCTCAAGGCTTTTGACGCACCCAGCCGGGAGGAAGGGAATGCCGAGCGCCCGGTGTCAAACACACCTTTGGCGGCCTTGACCTTGTTGAATGACCCCAGTTTTATCGAGGCAGCGCGTGCATTTGGAGAGCGGATACAACTTGAAGGAGGCAGCTCGATCAAGGACAGGATTAGATGGGCCTGGCAACAGGCTCTTTCGCGGCAACCAGAAGCAGATGAGTTGACTACGCTGACTGCTTTTTACGAATCTGAGCATCAGGCATTCTTGAAAGACCCTGAGCAGGCTCAGAAATTTTTGATCAAGAATCAAGGAGTCCTGCCTACACCATCCGTAGACAAAGCTGCATGGGCCAGTGTAGCGCGAGTGATATTGAACCTCCATGAAGGGATCATGCGTTACTGATCTCCCCATCAAATATTGCCAAAATAACCCTATGGAATCTCTTAATCGTTACGTTCAGGAATTGAACCGCCGCACTTTCCTAAGCCGTGCATCAATAGGGTTGGGAGCCGCTGCGCTTCATGCCTTGAGCAAGCCTTCCTTATTGAGTGCTTCATCCAGGCAATCTCCGAATGCGCCCGGTATTGATGGATTTCCTGATCTTCCAGTCAAAGCCAAACGTGTGATCTTCCTTTGCATGGCAGGGGGGCCTTCACATCTGGAAACCTTTGATCCCAAACCGACCCTGGCCCGGTTGGATGGCCAACCCATGCCTGAAAGTTTCACACAAGGGCAGCCGATCGCGCAGTTGCAGGGAAAAGAGCTCAAGTGTCTTGGGCCTCAAACACAGTTCAGTAAATATGGGCAGTCAGGGCAGCAGATCAGTGACTTTCTTCCCTGGACAGCCAAAATGGCTGATGAGATCGCGATTGTCCGTTCCATGGTGACGGACCAGATCAATCACGATCCTGCGCACACGGTCATGAATACGGGGACGTCTATTTCAGGGCGTCCAAGCATGGGGGCCTGGATCAATTATGGACTTGGAACGGTCAGTGATAACCTGCCGGGTTTTGTTGTCCTGAGCAGTGTCGGTGGTCGCAACCCGCAGCCGATTGCTGCTCGGCAGTGGCACAGCGGATTCCTTCCGAGTCGATTTCAGGGTGTGGAATTTCAATCAAGCGGTGACCCCGTTCATTATGCCCGTAATCCTGAAGGCATCTCACGCGATCGGCAGAGGAGTCTTGTGAGCACTGTTCAGGAGCTGAATCAAATTCGAAATCGCCAGCACTTCGATCCAGAGATCGAAACGCGTATCAGCGCCTATGAAATGGCGTTCCGAATGCAGGCAAGCGTGCCGGAGCTCATGGATCTGTCAGATGAACCTCAGCATGTTCTGGACATGTACGGTACGGCGGGGGCGGATGGGAGTTTTGCTGCCAATTGCCTGCTTGCACGCCGGCTTGCAGAGCGAGGTGTCAGATTTATTCATCTCTATCACCGTGGATGGGATCACCACGGAGATCTGGAGCCCTACATGAATACCTGCTGTGGATTAACGGATAAACCTACCTGGGCTCTGCTGACTGATTTGAAACAGAGGGGGCTTCTGGAGGACACCTTGGTTATTTGGGGTGGTGAATTCGGTCGTACCCCGATGTTCCAGGGAAAAGGCAAAAACCCTGGTCGTGATCATCATATCAAGGGCTTCAGTATGTGGATGAGTGGGGGAGGCGTGCGTGGTGGAACCAACTATGGAGCGACAGATGAGTTGGGTTATCATGCTGTTGAAAATGTCACTCACGTACGAGATTTACATGCGACCATGCTGCACCAGCTCGGGATCAATCATCGCAAGCTCAGCATGAAATTTCAAGGGCTGGATGCGCGGTTGACAGGGGTGGAGGACGCTCATGTAGTCAAGTCCATCCTCAAAGCCTGAAAGTAACAGGATCTTTTGCTGGGTTGATTTTCTGGCAACCTGGTGCTCAATCAAGTCTCATGGCACCACTTTCAAATCGCTGCTCCTTTGTTTCAGCCATTCAAAATCATCGGGAGGATTCGCAGGGAAACTTCCTCCCACACCACCCTGAACTGGAGGTCGAACCGTGCCTTCCAGGCCCACAACTTTCCATCGATGAGTTTCCGAGTGTCCATCTGCATAGGATAGATTCGCGCCTCCATTGTGGTAACTTGCAGGCAGGTTTCCCCATTCATAATCGCCGAGACGATTCATGAAGTATCCATCATTGATAGTGTCTGGATGTTCTCCAAGAAAAACATGGATGTCAGAGGGGCGGCGAATGGTGGTGGATTTATAGTTCTGCACAAAAACAGGGTTGAACGCATCCAGCAACACGCCTGGATCTCCAACCAGGTGGTTCATGGAATAGCTCCTGATGCGAGGGCCGTTGGTGGCTTTTGTTTTGTCCGACGGGCATTGGAAGACGGATACGGAATTGCCGACATAAGGCCCCAGCAAACCGTGCGAGACGTAAACCGTATTGGTGTTGTCGGGTGAATCTCCCCAGTCCAGCACGTGATTGACCCAGTTGTTGCGATCTTCACGGGTCTGTTCGCGTCCATGATTGTTAATGAGTCTATCCTCATGGTCGTCTCCGTAAAGTGTCCACCCCAGTGCCATCTGCTTGATATTACTCAGGCATGCGACAGATTGCGCTTTGCTTTTTGCTTTGGACAGCGCTGGAAGTAGCATCCCTGCCAGAATGGCGATGATGGCGATCACAACGAGTAATTCAATCAAAGTGAATCCATTTTTACCATAGACACCATGGGTCCCTGGTTGATTCTGGATGGCCATTTTTTTCCTGCGCATTGTAAGATCGTGCTTTGCCCGTTCTTCAAAAGCAAGGAAAGGTGCTATCAAGGCTGGCATTTATTTCGTTGCCATGGTCGCCTGCAAAATATCGTGAATCGCTCATTCCTTGATGCATCCCTCAAAAGGCCTGTTCATGGGCTCTGAAAAATCCGTGTGTTTCTGCCGTTATTTCCAATATGAGCAATCAGGGAAAGGTTGAAACGAAACTGGAAATCCCTGGAATCACGAGGGAACCCTGAACGCATGTCATCGTCCATGACTGTCTCAACAGTATTGACCTTTTTGTTCAAAAATAGTATCCAAGACAAATCACCAGAACACGTATCAAGCGTCATACCATGAAATCGAATCAATCATCACACTGGGTGCGCCGGCAATCGCAAAAGGGATTTACCCTCATCGAATTGCTGGTGGTCATAGCCATCATTGCCATTCTGGCTGGAATGCTCTTGCCTGCATTGTCAAAGGCCAAAGAAAAAGCAAAACAAACCGCGTGCCTGAGCAACCTCAAGCAACTGGGTTTTGCTTTTGCCATGTATTTGGATGATAACGCAGATGCCTTTCCCGGTGTTGCTTCGCGAGGGGCCTATCAGCCCATGAAAGAAGATTGGATTTTCTGGAATGTCAACCGTTCTGTCGGTGAAAGAGATTATTTCAATAATCCCCAGAACAGTGCCATCGGCCCCTATATTGGGAATTTTACAACCAATATTTTCAGGTGCCCTTCGGATCAGGATGTGCTCAAGCGTGCACGTGACTTTTATGCAAGACCGACATCCGGGAACCCATACCTGTACAGCTACACCATGCTCAGTTTTCTTGAAGGGGGGCGAAACAAGGGCGTTGGTTCCGTGCTGGCACCAGGTGCAAAACCGCTTTACTACAAACAAACCGCAACCAAAATGCCTTCTCAGAAAATTATCCTTGTCGATGAGAACGGGGATTCCGCTCATAGTCCTTCAACTGCTGACGATGGCCGCTGGGTTCCGCCCAATAACAAATTAACGGCACGTCACGGTAAGAACAAAGGTCAGTCCCTGACGCCTGATGATTTCAATAGAAATGGACGGGGTACTGTGCTGATGGGAGATTTTCACGTGGAAACCATTTCCCCTGGAGCAGCCGCTTCACGTAAACACTATGATACCCAGTGGACTCCCGAAACGGGGAGATAAGGAAGAGAAATTTACTTTCACTCACAGCGAAAAGCCCATCTCAGTAGATGGGCTTTTCTGTTTTTTCATATCCGTCATGGAAGATGGACTCCACCCGACCCCTGACTCCTCTGTGAAGAATGTATTGACTCATCAGGCATGGAGCGCGGGCAGCCAGTGGCTTTTTAAGTCTCCGTCATTACTTCAGCGTCATTTGATCGTCAGCAACAATAGATAAATTTACCTGGTGTTTATGCGTTTGCTTTGGCCGAATCCGTTCTCAGAACAGTATCAAATGTGAAGACTTTCGGCACACGCTTACCTTGCCCCGCCACCTTCCTGTGGGTTAAGCCACGGTGTTCCTGCCCAATACCATTTTCTTGCCTGAAGGGTTTCGATATGGCTGTCCGCAAAAGCAACATTGCTTGTGCCTCCGCTGTGGCGAAGGTGTGGGCCACCCCAATTGGGATCCGATGATATGACACCTCCGTTGTTAGGTGAACTGTCAGCTGGATCATGCAAAATCCAGCATCCCGCTTTTTCATCGGAATCAACAGTGACACATTTTTCAGGGTCGTTTGTATTGAGTGGTTTACTTCCCCCGTCTGTCATATGGACGACGCTTGAAGGGTTTCGAACATCGGTATCACGTAATTGAGGCCAGTCTTTCTTGTCCCAGACGTTTGGCCAATCACAGCCACCCAGGCGAAAGTTGACGCTGTAATTGGATAAAGCACGGTCTGCCTGGTCGCTTGGATAAATGCTGAACAATTCGTTGAACTTGCGTGTGCGCGTCGGGCAAAGGAGCAGGTTCGTGGTCTGTTGATAAGGTTGGACGAAGTTGAACCAGGCCTTACGCTCAACATTGGACCCACGGACCGCAAAGGTGAACACATATCTTCCATCATTATCATCGGAATAAATACGGGAAGCCAGAGACATTTGTCGCTGATTGTTGACGCAACTGATCTGCTTTGCTTTTTCTTTTGCCTTGGACAAGGCTGGCAAAAGCATTCCAGCGAGAATGGCAATAATGGCAATAACAACCAGGAGTTCAATCAGTGTGAAACCTGCCAGTTTTTTTGGGGGGTAGATACCGAAATTTAGTTTTTTAGCTCTCATGGGATTTTAATCATGATCGTCGCGCATACGGCTTCAAACGCTGTATTTAAAGGAATAAATAGCATCCAATTCGATTTAAAGGGCATTGTCAATGAACTCTTCTGAACTCAGTTTACTTAATTTATTATTCTACAATCCCAGATCATCGTTTCGGTTTGGATTTCGGCGCGATTCCGCTGCATGTTTACTCTTTGCATGGAGGCTTGTATTCCATTATCTGGTCCCATACGGACGAAGATTTCCTGTGAAATCCTCAATCTCCAGGCCATATTGGGCTCCAGCGGCAGATGCGGTGTTGAAGATTGATAATGAATGGGGAGGTGGACGCGCCACAGCTTTTAAAGACATGCCGCCTCACAAAAATAGTCAAAGATTATCAGAGGGAGGTAACCATTTTTGCATGGATGGTTCTGTTTGCTGGGTGAGCTTCAATAAAATGCTTTTCCTTCACAGTTGGAGTAGGGGGGGGAGCGCGGAATGCTTATTTCTTTCAAGAAGACATCACTGAGGAGTTGATTCCGAAACTCGATTTGATTCGGGCCAAATATTGATAGATGCGTTTCTGCTTGTTCAGTGTTTTCTCAAGCCTTAGTTTGCGTGAGAAACTATCCATGAAAATACTCTTATCGTTTTTGTTGGTCATCAGCCTCGGACTCAAATCGGCTCACGCTGTAGAGGTGGATGATGCGTATCGTTACCATATAGAGGTGCTTGCGCAATCTATCTTGAAGCCGATGGAACTTGAGATTGCGCCTGATGGACGGGTGTTTGTCAATGATATCGAAGGGTCACTGCACATCATACGCCCCGAGACAGATGCCCCGGTGCTTGCCGGTAAATTGGAAGTATTCACCGAACAGGAGAATGGGTTTCTTGGTTTTGCCCTGGATCCAGAATTTCTGGACAACCACTGGATTTATCTTTTTTACTCCCCCACTGATTATAGCGGGCAAAGACTCAGTCGATTCCGCATGGATGGTGACACGCTGGATTTATCTTCGGAGAAAGTCATGCTGGAATTTTTGGTGCAGCGCCTCCAATGCTGTCATCATGCCGGAACGCTTGAATTTGCGCCGGATGGCAATTTATTGATTTCCACTGGAGACAATACCTTTCCCGGCGCTCCCACAGGCGGATCAGCACCCATTGATGAGCGCCCGGAAAAATTTCCCTGGGATGCGCAGAAATCCAGTGCCAACACGCATGACCTGCGAGGTAAAGTCCTTCGCATTCGCCCAACCAGAGAAGGCGGATATACGATTCCCGATGGTAATCTCTTTCCTTCAGATGGTTCCTCCGGCAGGCCCGAAATATTTGTGATGGGATGCCGTAATCCCTGGCGCATGAGTGTGGATGAGAAGACGGGCATTGTTTATTGGGGAGAAGTAGGGCCCGATGCGGGAGGTGATTCCGAACGAGGTCCGCGCGGTTACGATGAGATCAATCAGGCGCGCATGGCTGGAAATTTTGGTTGGCCTTATTTTGTTGGTAAGAATTTCGCCTATGCCGATCATGATTTTGCCACAGGTAAGAACGGGCCAAAATATGATCCAATGCGACCGATCAACGAAAGCCCGTATAACACGGGAAATCGTATACTTCCGCCCGCACAGCCAGCGTTCATTTATTGGCCCTACTCCGATTCACCGGAGTTTCCAATGCTTGGCTCGGGAGGACGGACCGCATGTGCGGGGCCGGTCTTTCATTACCGAGCTGAATTTGAAGATACCGAAGGGTTCCCTGAACACTGGGACAACAGCCTCCTTTTCTGGGATTGGCAGCGTCCCTTCATGAAATGGGCTCGTCTCGACTCTGATTCAAACCTTATGGGTATTGAATCATTCACCGATGCAGTGATTTTGCGTAATGACGGAAAAGCACTTGAAGGCCCTGATGAAGTAGGGCGTTTTCAGATTCAAAGGCCTGTGGACGCCCAATTTGGCCCGGACGGCTGTTTGTATCTGTTGGATTATGGACGGACCTGGGGGCCAAATGAGGATTCGCAGTTGATCAAAATTTCATATTACCGTGGGAATACACCGCCTGTTGCGGTTGCCAATATCACACCGGACGCGGGTAAGGAACCGTTGACCCTTCAATTGTCTGCTGAAGGATCGATGGATCACGAAGGAGACGCACTTCATTACACCTGGACCGTGCATCCCGGCGACATCAAAATCGCAGAAGGACATGACGCTGAGGTGACAGTTCAATATCCGGGAAATTACATTGTGACATTGGCAGTTGAAGATGAAAAAGGTGCCATCACACAATCCAGTGTTCCATTGCTGGTTGGAAACAGCCGTCCCAAGGTAAAATTGATTTCTCCTGTGGAGGGTGATTTTTTTGAACCTGGAACCCCCATTCCGTATCGAGTGCATGTTCAAGATGCCGAGGATGGAGATTCGGATTACAATGATGAGTTCATGGATGCCAAGGTCAGCGTAACGGCCAGTTTTTTGAAGGATAAGGAGGAAAGAGAAATTGTCCCTGCTGGGCTTGCTGCGATGAGGAACAGTGATTGCTTGAACTGTCATGCGATGAACCAACGTATTGTAGGACCTCCGTTGATTGAAATCGCCAATCGCTACCGGGATCAACCCGATGCCATGCCACAAACAGTCAAGCGCATCATTCAAGGTTCGGTCGGTGTGTGGGGTGAAATTCCCATGCTGCCTCATTCGCAATTGGCCGAACAGGAAGTAGAGCAAATGGTGCAATGGATTTATGGTCTCAATCCCGCTGAGCAGGGTGAAAACTCGATCAGGGGGCTTGAGGGCCATCTGCAAGCCAGTGCAAAATCAGAAGACCGCTTTGCGATTATCGAAGCAACTTATACGGACTTTGGCCATGAGTCTGTCCATCCATTGACTGCTTCCACGCGTGTTCGATTGCGTCAGCGAGTGACTGAAGCCGAACATTGTGATGAATACTCAGGTTTGAAAATTCTTGGTAACAAGCTTGGGGCGATTGAACACGGCTCTTTTGCATTGTTCAAAAACATTCCTCTGGCTCAGGTGTCTGGCGTGACCGTCCGGGTGGCATCCGGAGGTTTGGGATGTCGCATGGCCTTGAGGCAAGGTTCCATAGAAGGCCCCGTCCTTGCGCTTTTTGAGGTGAAGCCAACGGGGGGCTACAATGAATTTGTCGAACTGACTTCTGAATGGAATACATTGAACAAGCGATCAGATATATTCATTACGTTTGAGAATGAGGGCAAAGGTGGTTTGATGGATCTGGACTGGGTTCGGTTCAACCCCTGATCGGGGGGTAATGTTCTTTCAAACTCATCTGCTTTTCACCGTTGCGAATGGAATCATGGCATATCCTGGGCAGGCCCTTCAAGGTCAGTGAGGATTTGGCTTGTTTACGATGCATTTCTCTTTCGCTTCAATCTCAGGGCGCAGGCACCACGCTTGACAATCGTACTCGATAGAGTTGTCCGATGCCATCGCTTGTTTGAATACGTGTTTGGATTGTTCTTTCAGCGGAGGTGGCGGAGATGACCCTGACTTAGTTCCACAAAGATTCCCTCTTGAGTGAGGCGGATTCAACTAAGTAGGTTTTGGCGGCTTTGGCTTCGAAGATGAGCTCGAAAATTTCAGGCACATCCTGATTCCTGATCAAAATAAGTCTTAATAGAGACTCGTGAGGCAAAGATGACGAGGTATTTTCCCGGAGAAAGCAACACGGATGGGAAGGTCCATTTACGAAGTGATTGGGGATCATCTGTGAGATTCCATGAGTTCAGATTGATTGTCTGAGATCCCAGGTTTACTAATTCAACCCAGTCCCCCTGCGAACCCCTTTATCGGCGAGTGTCGAACTGTTGAAAGCTGAAAAATCGCTGATACGGACCTGCCTGGTCGTGCTTTGAAGGCTGCATAAAAGCATGAGGGTCAGGACCGCTGTTAATTTCATTATATGTGTTTTTTTTGGAGTCGTATTCAGTGGCGATGACGGTGGTGATGTGCTTCACGGTTTCCTTCCTGTCAGGATACCACAATGGACCAATGTCGCCAATGGGCTGCTAACCTTCAGTCCCAGCGCCTCCATCCATGAATGGTATTCGGCAGCGGAATAGGCACGACCTTCGGTCAGGGTGAACAGTGCTGTCGAGTAAAGTGCAATTGGCAGCGGACCATCCATCGTGTCGTTGAGGAAAACATCGTGTACGAATAATTTGCCGGAGGATGGAAGTGCTTCTGCATAACGCTGCATCAGTTTTCGGCATTCTGGGATATCCCAGTCATGAAAGATATTCGAAAAAAGGTATGCATCTGCCTGGCTTGGAGGAGTCCATTCAAACATATCTCCCTCGACGAGGTGGAGTCGGTTTTTCTCGGGATGAGCTTCAGTCAGCTCACGGGCTATGTTCAGTACTTCAGGCAGATCCACCAGTGTTATTTCAAGACTTGGGTTTTTCTCGAGTAATGCCAGAGAGTAAATGCCGCTGCCGCCCGCGACATCGACCAGGTGTTTTACATTTTGAAGATTTAATTGTTCAGCCAGAGACGGTGCTACGTTCCGCGCTCGGCCTGCAAGGGAAAGAGTGAAGTGACGCGCCAGTTTGGATTCTTCCATGGCTGATTTCACGCCAGCACGATAAATGAACGCGGCTCCTTGATGATTGATATCTGCGGGTTGATTGCTTCGCAATCTTTCAACCAGCTCAACGACCTCAGGGGAATCAGCAGCCAGGCCTAGGTAATCGCCCACATAAAAATGGCCGCGCGAATCGAGATGCTCCAGAGAAAGAGCATTGGCTTCGAACTGGTTTTCCTGATTTCGTTGAATCAGTTTCATGGCTTGCAGTGCCGTCATGAGGACCACAAACGGCCTGTTTTCCAAGCCGAGTTCTTTTCTCAGCTCGTTACTGGATAAGGGCCCTTTTGCCAATCGATCAAACAAACCAAAGTGTGCGACCGCAGCCGTCAGCAGATTCGAAGCATAACGCCAGCGAAAGGTTTCAAAGATGGGCGTGGGATCCGTGTCGGGTAGCTGGTCGGATTGAAACATATGCATGATTTCTGGAATGTACCGAGACTCTGATCCGTTCACAAACCATTCCTTTCACATTTGATTTTCATTCCATATATGGTTTCGTCGTTTTCAAAGATGAAAGGATCTTGCATGGTGTTTAAGCAGATGAGTCAAAAGCCAGACAAAGCGGTGATTTTCGATATGGACGGTGTGCTTACCGATTCTGAACCTCTGATCAATGAAGCCTCTGTGAAGATGTTTGCCGAGCTTGGTGTAAAGGTTCAGCCCGAAGATTTCTATCCCTATGTGGGAACGGGTGAGAAGCATTACATCGGTGGAGTTGCAGAAAAATACGGAATGACGATCGATCTCTTTGAGGCCAAAATGCGTACCTATGAAATCTATTTAAAACTGGCTCCAAGAAAACTTCGAAGCTTTCCAGGAGCCGTTGAGCTCGTGCATCGTTGTCGTGATCAGGGATGGAAAATTGGAGTCGCATCAAGTGCGGACATGATCAAGATTGAAGCCAACATGGCTCAGATCGGTTTGCCGTTGGAGACTTGGGATGCGGTGACAGGTGCGGACCATGTCGAACACAAGAAACCTGCTCCGGATATATTTCTTGCCTCTGCAAGGCAACTCGAAGTGAAGTCGAGTCAATGTGTGGTCATTGAGGATGCAAGCCATGGAGTGCAAGCTGCGAAATCCGCTGGCATGCGATGTGTGGCTGTGACTCACACATTCAGTGCGGATCGACTGGCACAAGCCGATTTGATCAAGGAGACAATCGGTAAGATTCTGTTGACTGATCTTTTCCCAGACGTAACCAGCTGAAGGCATTGCTTGCGGCATACATTCAAACCCACAGGATACGTTCAGCCGAACACACATTCACCCGCAAGCTTCGGCTTGTCTGACGGGCTCCTTACCCTTATGATATCACCATGAGCTTCCTCGATTATGTAGTCCTTGCGGCCTATTTCTTACTGATGATCTGGATCGGTCGGATTGCCATGAAGCGAGTCAAAGCGCAGGAGGATTATTTTATGGGTGGCAGGCAGTTTGGTAAATGGCTGCAGGCCTTTGCTGCCTTTGGCGCCGGCACGGGTTCTTCTGATCCGGTCAATACCGCCCGCACCAGCTTCACCAGTGGTATGAGCGGTATATGGAGTACCATGTCGTGGTTGTTTGTGACTCCTTTTTATTGGATCACAGGTGTCTGGTACCGACGCATGCGCCATATGACCTTGGGGGATTGGTTCGCGGAGCGTTATGAATCCAAGGCAATGGGTGCTGCCTATACGGTTTTCGGGATCATTTTCTATATTGTCTATGGTTCGATGTTTTTTTCTGCCATTGGAAAAGTCGCGGCTCCCTTGCTTGGAGATGTTGTCGTCATAGGCGGCCAGACATGGAAACTGGAATTCTTTCTGGTTCCCATCATTGCGCTGATCGTGATTGTGTATGGTGTGCTCGGGGGGCTCACGGCCGCCTACTGGACAGACATGATTCAGGGGATCTTTATCATCATTCTTTCGGTCATGCTGGTTCCATTCGGTCTCGATGCCTTGATCGAGCGATTTGGGAATCCTGAAACTGATGGGCTGATGACCGGATTCAAGATCATGCATGAACAGCTGCCTGCGGGTATGTTTCAGTTGGTAGGTTCTGCCAATGCCAGTGAATTTCCCTTGTATCGAATCATTGCGGTGACCTTGATTTCATTGGTTGGTGTAGTGATTCAACCGCATTTTATCGCGACGGGCGGTGGGTCTGCAAAAACCGAGCTAAATGCACGTGTCGGCCTCGTAGCTGGGAATTTGGCCAAACGATTTTGCACCATCGGCTGGGCGATCACAGCGTTGATCGTACTCGCTTTATATGCGGACAATGCAGAAGTGATGCAAGATCCAGGGAAGGCATGGGGCATTGCTTCCCGTGAATTGTTGTTACCTGGTCTGCGGGGATTGATGCTTGCCTGTTTGCTGGCTGCGCTGATGAGTTCGGCGGATACCTACATGCTGGTAAGCTCTGCGCTCATTGTACGCAATATCTATATCCCTTTTGTGAACAAGAATGCTTCCGAGTCCTCTTGTCTCATGATTGGACGTATAACTGGAATGATCGTGATTGTGGGGGCAACGATCATGTCACTCATGGTTCAGGACGTTTTTGTGTTGCTTCAATTGACTTGGATTGTTCCCATCGTTTTTGCTGCTCCTTTCTGGATTGGTATGTATTGGCGACGCGCTTCCACCGGTTCGGCATGGTTTACCATAGGGTTCACTGCCCTGTTTTTCTTTATCATTCCCTGGTTGATTCCCATGCTCGCCCCAGGACTCAAGACATCGGACCGATTTGCACAGGTGACACATATTGTGACAACGCGCGTCGAACGGCCTGCAGCGCCATCCGACATCAGGCGCAGGAGCATGGAGATTGAGGAGTATGACAAATCCTTGCTTTTGCTCAGTTCTGACGCGGATCTTTTGTTGCACCAGGGAGATCGTCCAGATCCAATTCGTGAGGGTCAAATCATTTCTGATACGATTGTTTCAGGGGGTAAACCGATTTACTGGACCGGCAGTGTCAAGCCTTTGGAAGGATCAAAGCGTGTGGAGATAGAGAAGCGTGAAGAAGAGGGGGCAACGGTTCTTGTTGAGAATTATGAAGGTTCCATGGAAGCCAGTGGATCTTTCAGACTGGATTTTCTTATTTATGATCTGTTGGGCGTAGGGTTGAAAAATCGTAATGATTCCATGTTAGCCACCATGGAGTTACCGACTAAAATCGTGCTGCCATTCCTTGTCATGATTGCATCTAGTTTTTTTACCACGCGTAACTCAAAGCAAGCACTGGATCGATACTACAGCAAGATGAAGACACCGGTCCTGCCTGATCCGCATGCTGATGAGGAGGCTCTGGAGAATTCGCTGAAAGACAAAGCATCTCATGAGGCTAGGAAATGGTTTCCAGGGAGTGACCTCGAAATAGAAAAACCCAAGTTGCTGGACATTTGCGGATTTCTCGGCACATTTGCCATATGCTTTTTGATTATCGGTTTGGCGATATGGATCGCTCGCATTGGGAGTTGAATCGCTCACTGATTATCATGGCCTGGTAACATGTTTCTGTCTGAATGACCTTTTATGAATGTATTGAAAAACAAGTGGATCAAGGTGTCTTCGTTTGTGTTGCTCACTGCCTTGACGTTTTTTGGCTACGGTTGTGGGTCTGGAAATCCATATGTCGCGGATGACGGGGCCAATCACTCCGATGCCATTCAAGTTGTCACTGATGTCAATTTCGCTGGATCTGTTTTAGGGGCTGACAAGCCCGTTCTGGTGGATTTCTGGGCCACCTGGTGTGGGCCTTGTTTACAGATGGCTCCTGCTGTCTCGCAATTGGCTGATGAATACAAAGACCGTGCGATTGTTGCCAAAGTCGACGTGGACAAAAATCCCGATATTTCCAACAAATATGACATCTCCGCTATTCCAACCTTTATTGTTTTTAACCAAGGCGAAGAAGTCATGCGCTACACCGGATCTACCACCATCAAGGGGCTCAGGTCCATGCTCGACAAGCAGCTGACCGTTGCATCGAAAACCGAACCCACAGTCACAGTGGATTGAATTTTGACACAAGCATTGATTCCACCTGTTCCTCCGACACTCGGGCTCATTGCTGGGGGCTTGTCTTTGCCCTTGGAGATGGTCCGTTTGCTTCGTTCAGCGGGGGTGCAGAAATTGATTGTCGTTGCCTTTGAAGGAGAAACTGATTCATCCTTGGAGGGCATGGTGGATGAGCTTGTCTGGCTCAGGGTGGGGCAGCTGTCCAAGATGATTCGTTACTTCAAATCGCATGGTGTTGGGCAATGCATCATGGCCGGACGGATTGCTCCTAAAAATTTATTTGATATCAAGCCTGATTTACGAGCGGCTGCCTTGTTATTCCGGCTCAAGGAAAAGAATGCACACACTATTTTCGGTGGTATTGGCGATGAACTTAAAAAGGATGGAATCGATCTGATTGAAGCTGTGCCCTGGATTCAGGACATCATGCCTGGAGAAGGATTCCTGATGGGGAGCCCATTGAAGGCCAAGCAGCTTGATGATGTTGCATATGGATTCAAACTTGCCAAAGAAGTTTCCCGGCTGGATATAGGCCAGAGTGTGGTCGTTAAAAATGGAACGGTGTTGGCTGTAGAAGGATTTGAGGGCACGGATGCTTGCCTGAGTCGCGGCGGTCAATTAGCAGGTAAAAAAGGCGAAGCCATCGGTGTCAAAGTAGCGAAATTGGACCATGACATGCGTTTCGATATTCCATGCATCGGATTGCAAACCATTGAGAACTGTATCCAACACAAATTCCGAGCTCTGGCTTTTGAACCCGGTAAGATTCTTCTTCTCGAACAAGAAGCCATTGAGCAGCGAGTCCAGAAAGAATCATTCTCTCTGTTGTCTGTGCCGTAGCGATAATTACCATGTTCTCCGTCTGATTGAGATATGTTTGAGCTGGTTTCCACTGCGTATTCAGGTTCTCCCTCACGGCAGTCAGGCTCTGAGGTTCACGCGCAATTCGACTCAACACCGAACTCAAGTCCGATGCGTTCAATTCTGCCTCTCCCTGGAGAAAAAGGTCAGAGTTTCTCGGGGCTCTCATGAATCGTCAGGGCACACTCAATGACTGACCATTGTCTGCTGGGCTGAGTTTCAGTATAAATGGCACCGCTTTTCTGGCCCAAGCTTCGGTGTCCTGATATTGGGAGGCCATCGAACTGAAGCAGCTCTGAAGCATGTCTGTATTGATGACTCCGGGGTTTAAAGGGATGGCAGCCATCCCTTGCGGTAGTTCCTGAGCAAGCGCTTTTGTGAGGCCTTCCATGGCCCATTTGGTTGCGCAGTAAGGAGCCACATCCGGACTGGTTGAACGTCCCCATCCCGAGCTGAAATTCACGATGATTCCAGACCCTCGCTCTATCATTGGGGGAATTACATGTCGGATGACGTTTTGGACTCCCTTGATATTGATATCAATGACACGATCAAACTCTGACGCGCTAACCTCCCACAGAGGTGCATTGGCATTGATGATCGCTGCATTGTTCAAGACGAGATCGGGTGTTCCATGTTGGGCAAGCACATGCTCGATCCAATCTGACACAGCACCGTTGATGGAAATATCGACAGCCTGAAAATCATGGGGGGGGGCGAGTGCCTCACCTAATGCGGATAAAGCCGTCGAATCTCTTCCGCATCCGACCACGGTGTGTCCTTCTTTTGCAAACCCCATTGCCATGGCGCGGCCAAGGCCTTTTGAAACACCTGTAATCAAGATGAGCCGACTCATGGCTGCACCTTTTTTCGGCGATCCATGAGTTCCTTCCAGGTCGTGAGGATGATGTTTTCCTCCTTGATGGTCTTGCGGACCAAGTCACTGGTCAAAGCTTCCAGATCTCCCTTGCGTGATTCACTGGACCCCGTGATCAAGGGAAACACATCGGAAGGTTCCGATGCATGGAAAAGGATTTCGGTAATGCCAGGTTTCAGGGCCTTGAGCAATTGAGCAAGACGTTCAGTTTTGCTGTCTGCAGGCCATCCGTAACTGTCGGTATGGAGGTCGTCGATTACAGGGAGTCCCGCGCTCCAAACTTGATCAATAAAGGGTTTGAGTGCCTGAACAGAAGCTCCATTTTCCTTGGTCGCGTAAGTCAAATGACCTCCAGGGGCCAGGATGGGGATCTGTTTCTCGATACCGATTTTGACATACCTCTCGAAGTATTCTGGATGCGCAAATAAAGTACCCATGTGACTATCCAGATGAGTGATAGGCATACCCATTGTTTCCGCGCGATCTACTTGTGCTCTGATTTCCAGCTCAATCTCATCTGCGCTCGCTTTTGCGAGGACCTGTGGGACACTATGCCAAAGGCATCCTTCATTATCCACCAACCCAGGCACTGAGGATTTACCAGCCAGGGGCCCCCAGCGATAGGATTTCCACTCTGAGGTCAGAGTCAGGTGCAGCCCACTGTCGATACTTGGGTTTTCGCTCAAGTAATGTGCGATTTCAGATACCCAGGCGCAGGGCATCATTACCGCCCATGAAGTGGCAATACCATGCTCGACAGCCTGGATCGCTCCAGTGTTTGAAGAATGAGACATGCCGACATCATCGACATGAAGAATCACTACGACATCCTTCGGTCCCCACCCCAGCTTTTCTGCATAGCTTGGGTTTGTCTGCGATTGGATGGAAATGGACTGGGCTAATAAAATGAGCAATGAAGCTATCATTTTATTCAAGCTGCATTGATATGTATGAATTGGACCGTGAAACATGTTAATATTACTCTATAAAAGCATTGGATTCGTATTCTTGCAAGCCATCGATTGTGCCATTGGATCCAGTGGCACAATCGATGGCTTTCGACAAAAAGCTCCATGCACTATTCACCAATAATATCTCTCCCTGCTTTACGAACCGCACTCCTGTCAGATGGTTCCCCAATCAAGCGTCCTCACCTCGGCAGGTTTATCCAGATGCAATCACAATGAACTTCAATCAATTTTTAGGGATAAAAAACTCGCAATTTCCTGCCGCTGGTATTGTATATAGCTAAATTCCACCTCTGGGTATTCACCCGTAATCTTATTATTTGTAACAATGAAAAAATCGAATAGGGCATTCACATTGATTGAGCTTTTGGTTGTTGTGGCAATCATCGCAATACTTGCATCCATGCTATTGCCAGCACTCGCTGGAGCCAAAGTGTCAGCAAGGAAAATCTTGTGCATGAACAATCAAAAACAAATTGCCCTTGCTACGATGATGTATGGTGATGATTTCGATGGGAATTTCCCCAAAGCCACTGGTAGTGATCACACCATGTGGATCAAGAGCATGATTGGCGCTGGTTATTTTCAGGAACTCAAAGTTTTTGCTGACCCGGCTGAAAAAGAGGGACCTTACAACCATACCAAGTTGCGTCAGTTTACAATTAAGATGGAAAATGGTCCCCGGGAACAGCATATGCTGTCATATGGAGTTAACGAGCGACTTGCTGGTCCTGCGGGGATCAAGATGCCGAAATTCCAGACAGTCACCGAACCAACGGCTATTTTCTTTTTTGGCTGCTCTACCTACTTCATTGCTCCGGATTGGGATCACGAGCGTGTTTACAATGCTGGAGGCCCCCATCCAATTGGATCGACAGTCAATCCTCCCAAGAAATCGCATGCAAGGCACGGCTCTGGAAGCGGATCTAAACCCGGGAGTGTTATTACTTACGTCGATGGCCACTCTGCCTTTGAGCATCAGGAATTCATTCAAAAGGACCTTCAATGGTTTCCTGGAGATTCCAGAAGAACTCCTCCCCGACGCTGAGATTTTTGTCTTAAAGGAACAATTGAAATTCATGAAGGCTTTTACCAAGCCGAAAACGTTTTGTTCACTGAAGATACACTTTGCTGCGCTGCAGCAAAGTGGTGAAAAAGCGAGAGTTTCCTGCAGTCAATCCGGATGCCAAGAGGGGGCGAGTTAGCCTCTTCACGCTTTGAGCAATTCTTTCTGCTCCCGCTTTAGGCTTGGCTCTATAATAAAGGGTCCCATTGGGATGATGGCAGCGATAAAAATTTTTACTGACCAGCTCAATGGTCGTTTCAACACCAGAGCTGCCTGCATGAGGGTAACCACATAAATGACAAAAAGTATTCCATGAATCGTTCCTGTGATGCGGACTGCTTCAGGTTTGTCTGCAACATACTTCAAGGGCATCGCCACGAAAAACAGTAATAGACTGGAGATCCCCTCCAAGACTCCAGAATACCTCAGCCACTTAATAGCCTTTATCGAACACATGCCATTCACTTTGGACTGCTTCAGTCAGGTGTTCAAGTGTTTGGGACATATTGAGCTTACAAGCATTGCAAACAGAGTTCAAAAAACGCCTTTCTTCGCATTCAAGTAAGCATTCAGATTCATTGGTTTCGATTGAAAATCATCATCTGCGCTTCCTTCGATAATTAAACATTACATTTTTGGCCCCATTTGGAGTCAAAATACGTTGACTTAATAAATGATAAAGCAAAGACAAATACGGTATTGGAAACCATAATAATGCTAACTATTAGTCCTTCCTTGATAAAAAAATTGACATATCGAAACCTTACGATGTATCGATTAGTAAATTATGAATGAAACGACACACCTCACCAGCCTTGATTCACTTGAGCAAGCTGCCGAGTGTTTGAAAGCGTTGGCGCATCCACATCGTCTGAGAATAATACAGATGTTGCTAAAGGAGTGTTACACTGTCGGAGAGCTTGCAGATGCATGCGGTATTCCGAGCAACATGGCATCAGAACATTTACGTTTCATGCAGCGATGTGGCTTTCTTTCAAATGATAAAGAGGGCCGGCGAACTTACTACTACATCATAGAGCCCCATCTGGCCAAAATTATGGTGTGTATCGAGGAGCGTTTTGTAACAAAATATTAAACTACCTTAACCCGATAACTAAGCATCTTAAAATTTGCATTAAATGTCGTAGAGTAGCGATATATCGACAAATCGAACAGACCGTGTAAGCCCCTGAAACATTTAATCAATGATTCGTAAGACACCAAGGATTAGGCATTGCCAAGTGAAAAATAAAAAACAAACGATCTCGCCGACAGATTTACAAGCCCTTCGAGACAAAGGTGAACAAATAGAAGTTATCGACGTAAGAACACCAGTCGAATTTCGTGAACTTCATCTGGATATCGCGCAGAATATGCCACTGGATAAACTCAACCCCGATGCGGTTGTAAGTGGACGAAAAGGACGCAAATCGGAGCCATTCTATATCATTTGTCGCAGTGGCAGTCGGGGGATGAAAGCATGTAAGCAATTTATTGATTGTGGCCACGAACACGTGATCAACATAGAGGGCGGCACGCTGGCCGCCAGCAAATCTGGCCTGCCAATGGTTTATGGTAAAAAAGCAGTTTCCCTTGATCGCCAAGTCCGTATTGCTGCCGGCTTAATTGTTTTCTTGGGTGTGATCCTGAGTTGGAAAATCCATCATGGTTTTCTGCTCATTCCTGGTCTTATTGGCCTTGGCCTTACTTTCTCCGGTGTCACTGACACCTGCGGTATGGCTATCTTGCTCTCAAAAATGCCATGGAATGCCTGGCGCTGAAAGAATGGCTTCTAAGTTTACTTTTCTTTTAAAGATAAACAGCAGATTTGAATTGTGAAAAGAATTCCCTGAGCAAAGCTGCCCGATTATATGGTAGTTCACCCATGCATCTGGCTCAACGCTGGCTGGGTTCCTTCAGTTTGGCTTTTTGAGGGGCAGGCAGGACAAGCATTTTTGCAGGCTGAGTTTGGAGCTTCTTACCAAAGCATCGAGGAGGCAGGCTTTTGGTTCATAACGTTCAACAAACGGCGACCACTGGATTGGACCCATGCCTTCGGGGCTGGATAAACAAAATTCTTGCTCACAATTTTATTTGAAAAGTGTGACCATGTTGAAACTTAGAACAATTTCGCTGCGGACAAATTGAGGAGACGGCTGGCTTCCTAGATTTGTCATGAACAACCATGGCTTACGGCCGGGGTACAAACGGATACATTGCAAGTTTCAGCAAAATAGTAATGCAAAACACATTGGTATTGTGTCAATGACATGTGCTTTATGTGACGAATTTGAAAAGAAGGCATTGCATGCGATATCCTGAATTTTATTTTGAAAACACTCGTTTCCGCAATTCATTCTCCGCTCATTGCTACGGTTTTGTGACATTATCCAACAATTGCCGAAAAGAATTGAATTGATCATGGAATCGCATTAACACCGCTGAATTGGACTTTGATGCAATCATATTGGGAAGTGGAGCTGGTGGCGGTATCGCGGCTTATCAACTGGCCAGCCGTGGATGGAATGTCTTGTTAATTGAAAGAGGTTCATTCGTTAATGATGGCAATGCTTCGCGCCCCGTGTCCTCAGGATTGGATCAGCAATCCTACCTCGTCAATGGAAGCTACAGAAAGCTCACGGTTGGATACGGATTGGGCGGTGGCACTGAAGTATACGGCGCGGTATTGATGCGACCCCACGAAGTTGATTTCACTCCTGGCCGACACTATCCAAATCTCCTGCCCAAAGCCGAATGGGATTGGCCGGTTAGTTTTGGGGAAATGCGGCCCTATTATGAACAAGTTGAAAACCTGTTCGGAATTACCCCTTTTCAAACTCAAACTGAATTACCTGTCGGTCAAGCGGCTCCTATCAATGAACACCTGCACCGAGCATGGAAGTGTAACGGTATCGCTTCAGGTATACTGCCACTGGCCATCCAGAGGAAAAGTTGCCTGGACTGTGCGGATTGCCCGGGATTTCTTTGCCCAAATGGATCACGCCTGGGAACTCAGCACTTGATTGAACGTGCCATTCGTTCCCATGAGTTAAAGGTATGGAGTGGTTTCCAAGTTCTTCAGATAAGTAAAAAAGGGGAAAATGTGCTTTTGCAAAATGTGCGAACCAGCGAACAACAAACTGTTAAGGCCCGAATCTTAGTCGTGTCTTTGGGGGCCATGCAATCTCCCGCTTTGTTTTTACGATCAGGCTGGGAAGACTCGAGCGGATTGCTTGGTCGTCGCTATATGTACCATGCGGGCGGTGTCGTTGCTGGATGCTTCTTAAATCAAACGCAGGCGGGTGAAATGTTTGTAAAACAACTGGGGTCAGACCAGTTTTATTTGGGTTCACCGCAGAGCAATAATGAAAAATGGGGTGTGATCCAGTCCTTACCCACGCCTCGATTGCTACCTTCATTTATCAGGAACCGGACCTACCTCATGATGGCGACGGTTGAGGATATGCCGCAGGCGTGCAATCGCATTACCATTGATCGAAATGGAAATCCGGTGTTGCAGCACAGGTTTCATTCATTTGATCTGAAACGATCCAAAGATGCGGTTCGGACATTGAAACGACTCCTGCGAATGGGTGGAGCCTTCAGCACGATCGGCTTAACGGCAGATCGAAATAAAACACATGTAGGACACCAAGTGGGTACCATGTGTTTTGGTCAGAATTCTAAGACATCTGTTTTGGATCCATATTGCCGGCCCCATGGAACGGAACGAATGTTTGTGTTGGATGGAAGTTTTATGCCCACTTCGCTGGGTGTCGGACCGGCCTTAACCATTATGGCCAATGCCCTGCGTGTCACTGACTGGATTTGCAAGCAATATGAAAAATAAACATCGAAAAGTTGTCATCACCGGTATCACTGGTGTTCTAGGGCAGGCGCTGGGAAAGCGTTTTCATCAGGAGGGAGCCTCGGTCATTGGAGTCAGTCGCTCCAATCAATTCGAGGCCCCCTGGTTAAGCCAACTGCTCACGATGGATCAGGATTCATCGGCTGACGTTGATCGAATATTGGATTTGGATCCCGATGTGATCATCCTCAACGCGGGGCAAATCGAGAAAGAAATTGGAGATCATGGCGAACCTTTACCGCAGCATGTGGCTTCCATTAACCGGATCAACTATCAATGGCCATGTGATGTGGCGATGGGATCCATGAATCGAAGTTGGACGCATCCGCTTGATATCATAGCGATTGGGTCCATTGCTGATTGCTGCCCTTCCAGTTTTGGGCCGGTTTACCATTCCTCAAAGATTGCGCTCCATTATTTTTGGACCGGAGCCGGACCTATCTTTCATGCGGGGAGTCGACAACAAATAAGATTGCGACTGTATCGCCCTGGAGCCATAAAGAGCGACCTGGCATGGGCGCCGGTCAATCGCTTGATCGAGGGCGGTAAAGGTCATCAGATGAGAAAAAAACGCGTTGCGGCAGCCCCTTCGGGAGAGCAGGTGGCAGAACATTTTCATCGATGGTTTCTCAATCCCAATGCGTGGGTAGGTGGATGGGGTGAGCCTATTTCATTTAAATCCCTTCGAATGATTTTCGGTTGTTTTCCAAATCTTTTTTACAAAATGCAATGTTGGGCATGGAAAAAACAGAGCCGATTTTCTCAGTGATTTCAAAGTATTCTCACCATCGGATAGCCTCACTTCTTCACCCTTGATTAATTACAAGGCGTCATCAAAAAACAACAATTTGTTACAATCCCAGGACAGGCCTGCTTTGATTCTGGCTTTTAGGTTTCTCTCGTGTAAAAGCGCGCATTCATGCTACTGATTGGTTGCTGCAGTGAATCGGTGAAATGCTGTTGCATCAAATGTTGCAATATTGCGTGCGGACGGAGGCTCGCCGGTGATTATAGTAGGGATACTGGTTTGCGCTGCGCTGATTTGCGGAGGTGGCCCCTAGTTCCAGGCACTTCTTTTTGTCCGATAGTATACCGGCGACAACGGGTCATCTAAGACGCACAAGACTTAAAATCTTGTGAACGATTGTCGCTTCGTCTCAATATCAATCTTTGTATAGTTTCGTTGCATTGCTTCAGAGTCTTGGCCAACAACGTCTCCAGCTATTGCTGAGGTGGCACCTGCGTTTTTGAGCATGCTGGTCGTGGTGGCCGTGATGGGGCATTTTGCGTGTTGAAAGGTGTTGTGCAGGCATTGAGGAAGGTGGAATAATGAACCCTAAAAAGACAGCGATGACAGGGGTAGACAGCTGTAAACACGCGAGGGTTTGTTGTTACTCGCGTTGCTATTGAGGTATTTGAGTTACCTGTATTTGCTATCAGTTGGTGCTCAGTTTGTTAGAAAGGAATGGTGGGCGAAGAGGGACTCGAACCCCCGACCTACTGAGTGTAAATCACACCGACCAACCAGAACTTTACGTCTCGTTGAGTTGCTTTTCTTATAAGTAAGTATCAACAGATGTCAACATATCCGGGTCTCTCTACCGTTCATAAAAACCACCTTTTCAAGTAGGCTTGAACTTGCAAATAAATGCTCAGCAGTTGAAGTCTATCATTTGAGTGTTTGCCTTATTTCACAAATCCAAGAGCGATCAAAGTTTTCTCCGGGAACTGGCTGGGGACATTGGCGACTAAATTTTTAGGTCATATGTGCCCCCACGGCATCTGTGTAAACAGCGTATAAACTTTGACTGGCTACCA
>MDTB01123704.1_pt1 | contig 25522 bp, 24 predicted proteins | sample 811161 | NCBI WGS metagenome assembly MDTB01 (sample SAMN05326650, study PRJNA326480) | marine metagenome | isolation source: seawater | place: Mediterranean Sea | collected 2009
CTTTTATCTAAATGAATTAGTTTACCTTTTTGTTTTAATGCATTCAAAATGCCAATTCTTCTAAATAAAAATTCTGGAGAAAGCCAGTCTTGTTCAAAATCTGACCAACCATTAGGCTGGAGTGGTCTAAATGGCAATTGACCTAGATGCCTACAAATTCTTCTTACACGGTCTTTATTTCTTGGAATCATAGTCTCAAAATCGTAAGTCATGTCTTTTGGAAAATAATCTACATTTGACATTTTTATAAATTGCAAAAGCCAGGTTTCAGGTTGTTGAAATTTTCTTAAATGAGAAAATTTGTAAGCTTGCTTTAAAACCTCAGTATGTATTGATTTCAAATCACCCTTTGTATCATTCCAGACTTTAATAACTTCATTGACAATTTCATCTAAAGGATTTTGAGTTATAAAATGATTGCATAATTTTTTTGATATAAAACTTACACAATATGGATTTTCAACTAAATCTTTAATAACTTTTCTAAGCATCTCTTTTGCTGCTTTTGTCCCAAAACTCTCCACATATTTTTTTCCTAATATGTTAAATGGACCGCTATCATGATATTCTTCTATAAAATGCACAGGGACATTTTCTTCTTTTTTATGAATTTTTGAACTCATTTTTGGAATTCTATGCATCCAGCCAGACATTACCTTTGACATGTCAATTACATCATTTTGATTGTAACCAGCATTTGGTGAAACTGTATGCAATTCTAAGAGCTCTCTTCCGTGATTTTCATTTAAATTAGCTGACCTTCCTCTTTGTGCATGTTTAACTGCTCTTGGAGAATTAGGCCCTATAGACTTAGAATTATCTAAGTTATGTATCATAGCCCATGAAATTGTTACTTCATAAACTAAATCTTCTATATTCTTTAACATTGCTGGAGCAATAACTTCTCTGTGGTATGGGCCTACATCATAAGAATACATTGCATTTTTCTTTTGGATTGCGAAATGATTTCCCCAGAAATGTAAAAACCTTTGAAAAACTGGTGCATCACCATTAACAGCTTCATTATGCCTAATATATAACCATAATGGCTCAAAGTAATGATGACCAACTTGATATTTAAGTAGCTTTTTTGCTTGTTTATAAGCTTTTCTATCTTTTTTGAATTTTTTTCTTAAAACTCTTCTATCTTGATAATTGTATTTTCCATGAAAATCCATCATTTCTTTTAAAGAATAAATTGGTCCAGTCCAATTAAGTTTAGGTAATACCTTCATCTGTGAAATAGACCATTCTAACGGGTCTGATGGAGCATTGTCATTAACACTCAATCCAAAACCAACTTTTCTAAAAAAAGATTTGTTCATAATTTATCATAAAAAAATATTGAAAATAAAACAATATATAAGATATTTAAGTATGTCTAAAATTAACTTAGAAATTAGTTGGCTGGAACTTTTAAAGGATGAATTCAAAAAATCTTATATGAAAGATTTATCAGCTTTCTTAAAGAGTGAAAAAATGAATAACAAAAAAATTTATCCTCCTGGTTCAAAAATTTTTAATGCTTTAAATCTAACACCATTTCAAAAAGTAAAAGTCGTGATATTAGGACAAGATCCTTATCATGGCCAAAATCAAGCAAACGGTCTAAGTTTTTCTGTATTAAATACTGTAAAAATCCCCCCTTCCTTACAAAATATATTTAAAGAACTCCATTCAGATTTAAATATTTCACCATCTAAAAAAGGTGATCTTACTAATTGGTCAAAACAAGGGGTTTTATTACTTAACACAATTTTAACAGTTGAGGCGTCAAAACCTTCTTCACACTCTAACAAGGGATGGGAATTGTTTACAAATAAGATACTACAAATTTTAAGTTTAAAAAAAGAAAATTTAGTTTTCATTTTATGGGGTAAAAAAGCACAAGAGAAAACTTCGTTAATTGATGAAGAAAAACATAAAGTAATAAAAAGCTCTCATCCGTCTCCATATTCAGCCAATAATGGTTTTTTTGGGTCAAAACCATTTTCAAAAACAAATTCTTTCTTAGAAAGTAAAAATATTGATACAATAAATTGGATATTATAGAAATGCTTAAAAATTTAAAATTTATTAATACAGCTACATTAAGAATTTCCTATTTTGAAACTGGAGATAAAAATGGAATTCCTCTTTTTCTTATGCATGGATTCCCATATGATATAAACGCATATAAAAATGTAATTAAAATTTTAAAAACACATCATTTTAGAATTTTTGTCCCATATTTAAGAGGATTTGGTCCTACTACTTTTTTAAAAAAAACTACTCTCAGATCAGGAGAACAAGCTGCTTTAGGTAAAGACCTTTTAGATCTCATGGATGGACTAAATATTAAAAAAGCTATTCTTGCTGGATATGATTGGGGAGGAAGAGCTGCATGTGTTGTTGCGGCTTTATATCCTCAAAGATGCATGGCCTTAGTCACATGTAATGGTTATAACATTCAAAATATAAATAAAAATACTATTATACCAGACAAACCAAAGAATGAAAAAAACTCTTGGTACCAATATTTTTTCCATACAATTCGTGGTTATAATTCTTTAAAAAAGAATAGGAATGAAATTATAAAGTTTTTATGGTCGACCTGGTCACCAACTTGGAAATTTTCAAAAAAAGACTTTGAATTATCACAAAATAGCTTCAAAAACTCTGATTTTGTAGATGTTGTAATACATAGTTATAGACATAGGTTTGGACTAGTTGCTGGAGATAAAAATTATTTAGAATTAGAAAAAAAATTATCATATGAACCCAAAATAATTGTTCCCACAATTACAATTGATGGTTTAATGAATGGTGTAAGAGAACCAAAGCGTAAAAAAAATATAACAAAATTTTCTAATTTAAAAATACATAAATTATTGAAAAATGTAGGTCATAATGTTCCTCAGGAAGCACCTGAAGAATTTTCAAAATTAATTATGGATGTCAATAAATATGCAAAGCATTAAAGTTTATTTACCTGGGTTCATATTTTGTACAATAATTTTAATTTTCAGTTATTTAATTGAAACTTATTTGAAATCTCAAGATATTTTAATTTCAATAGCTTTTATAAGTTTAGTTATTGGTATGCTGTTTAATAAAGTATACTTAAAGCATAAAAAATTGCATAAATTTACAGAATTTTCTCTAAAAAACCTTTTAAGAATTGGTATTGCATTTCTAGGTATTTCATTAAGTATAACTCAACTTTTGTCGTTTGGTTATATGTCTTTATTTCTAATTATTATAAATATTATTATAGTTTTTTTTGTTCTATATGTATTAAGCAAATATTTTAATATATCTAAAAACTTGTCATATTTGATAGGTATGGGGACAGCTATATGTGGTGTAACTGCAGTGATTGCAACTTCAAGTATACTAAAACCAAAGCAAAATGAAGTAAGTTATGCTGTTACAATTGTAACTCTTTTTGGACTAATAACCGTCATTGTATATCCTTATATTTCTCATTACTTCTTTGAATATAATAATATTTTAGCAGGTATATTTTTAGGAGCTTCAATTCATGACACAGCTCAAGTAAGTGCTGCAGGCATGATTTATAATGAAACATTTAATTCACAAAACACTCTTAATTCAGCAATGACAACTAAATTATTAAGAAATTCATTTTTAATCATTTTAATACCCATATTAACCCTGAAGCTAATGAAATCAGAAAAGATAAATTATAAGAGTAATATTATAAAATTTCTTCCGTTATTTGTTTTTGGATTTGTTTTTTTTAGTTGTATAAGATCTCTTGGGGACATTTTTTTATTAAAATCAAATTATGAATATTTTTGGCTTGGATCAATCTTTTATATTAAAGCTATTTCTAAAGTACTAATTATTTATGGAATGTTGTCCTTGGGTTTACAAACAAATCTAAGAGCAATATATGACCTTGGATATAAACCATTAATTTTAGGTTTTATAGCGTGTACAATTGTAGGTATTAATACAATAGTCTATTTAAAAAATATATTATAAATAAATCAATGATTATGGTGATGCTTATTTTTATTTCTTTTTTTAATTATAAAAGGAATTTCTATGGTACCATTATTCTTAAAATTTAATGTTATATTTAATTGTTTTTTGTTTTCAATTTTTTTATAAATACCCATTAACATTAAATGGTGACTTCCAGGTTTAAATAATACAAAGCTATTTTTTTTAATAATTAACCCAGATTTTATTTTTATCATTTTCATAATATCATTTTTTATAATCATTTTATGAATTTCACTTTTATTTGAAAAATCTGTGTCAATAGAAACTAAATAGTCATGTTTATTACTTGTATTTATAATTTTTAAATAGCCTGGAATGTTTTTTTGTCCAGTATACAAAGTTTTAATCCATGGATCTTCAAGAGTAATTTTATTTACTCTAAAAGTATCAGAAATTGCAAGATTCATTGAAGAAATAAACAAAAACAAAAATATTAGTAATTTTCTTAACATACCTAAACCTAATACATACATTTTTATGATATAAAAAAACAAATCAATCAAAAACATGGCGAAAATTTATAATTTCTTTTTCTAACATCTCGTAATCAATTTCTTTTTTCTTAGGTACTTTAAAAGCTACTTGCCTTCCATATTTCTCATGAATACTTAAGTAATTTTCAACAATGTGGTAATTTGGCCTATTCAAATAATCATCAAATAAAATTATAGCACCTTCTTTTGCGAATTTTAATGAAGTAAAGAGACAACAAACCCTAAACCTTCCATCAATTAAAATAACATCTGGACTTACTGTTTGTGTCCAAATCCAATTTGTATATTCAGAAAAATAATTTCTTTTTTTATAATCTTTGGGGAAACCCCAAGACTTTACTTTACCTAAATCAACATGTTTTAACTTTATTCTGTTAGAATCATAAACATTTAATTTTTTAATTCTATCTACCCAATCTAATGATGTATCAACTGATAAAATTTTAGCAGAAGTATTTTTCAGAACCCAATGGGTTGACTGACCACATCCATATTCAGCATATAGATTTGATTTAAATAAATACTTCTTAAATAATTTATCATTTTTATCAAATAATTGATCACTGTAATTTATTTCATTTGTTATATAATCATTCATTTAAATAATTCATGTTGTTCACTTTTTCTCTGTAAGCTATAATTAAACCTGATATTGTAATTAAAAATACCCCAACTATATCATAATTCTCTGGCCAAACATCAAACACTACCTTACTCCAAAAGCATGCAAAAACTAAATAAAAATAATCTAATGGAGCTAACCAACTACTATCAGCATTTTGATATGCTTTAGCTAGTGACATATTACCAAAAATATTTAAAATTGAACAAAATATAATTAATAAAAATGTAGTAAAAAATAAATCCACCCATCCTTGTAGTATAAAATTTAAATTAGGATTTTGATTAAAATTAAATACAAATTCAAAGAAAAAAACACCTAACAGACCAGATACAAAAAAAAGTATCCCTACAATAAAAGTTAATGAAATAGGACTTTCATTTCTACAATGTTTACGTATTAAAATGATATTACATGCATAAAAAAATCCAGCTAATATCGGAAAGAATTGATACATGTTAAATGTGTCTTCCCATGGTTGCAATATAAATAAACTTCCAATAAGACCTATTAATAATGCTACAAATCTATATTTTCCAACCATTTCTTTCGAAATAAATATAGACATAATTGTTACAAAAATAGGAAAAGTATATAATCCGGCAGCCATCTGAGATAAAGTTAAAATAGGAGATGCAGAAAAAAAACAAAACATGCATAAAACCATCATAATTCCTCTTAATAAAACTGGTTTCCAATTTTTAGGAAATAATAATTTTATATTCTTTAAATAAATTACAATTATAATTAGAAAAATAATATTAAAAAAAGATCTTATTAATTGCAATTGCCAAAATGTTGTATTATCAGCAATTAATTTTATTAATGCATCCTGATAAGATAAAATAAAAATTCCAATTAACAAATAACTTAAAGACATAAAATTAGGGTCATTTAAGTTTTTATTAAAATTAATCATAAATTATTAAGTAACATAATTCTAGAAATTATCTTACCAAACCATCTTTCAACTTCTAATTTTACAGGAAAAATTTTTTGATTATTAAAACCAAAATACAATTTTATATCAGAAAATTTATCATCTCCTGGAGCCCATTTAGAATCTATATAATGCCCTCCAATTGGAAAAAATCTTAATCCACAAATAATTACTTTACCTTCATAAGTTTTAGGTCTGTCTTTCTCTATGTACGATCTTTTCAATTCAATTGTTTCAAGATCATATCTTCTTCTACCGTCAAAAATTCTAAATGAATTTGTACAAGAATTATTTATTTTTAAATTATCAATCATATTGATTAAAGCTGTAAAAGGATCTACAACATTAATTATACTAATTTTTGGTATTTTTTTAACTTTTTTAAAATCCTGCTCAGGGGTAACATTTATAGTCAAGTCATTAATTTGATTATTCCATGTTACGTTTGATTTTCTGGTTATACCTTTGTACGTGGAAATCACATTATAATTTATAGGAAAATATTCATTTAATTTTTTATACATTTTTCCTTCAAGTTTACTTTTAAAGCTATTGAATTGATCAACTAAACCATCAGATAAAGCTTCTGCTGAATATGAGATTTGGTTTTTTTCATTACTAACCGTAACAGTAATTTTTGCTATTGATACATTTGAATATTGAATAGAATACATATATCTATCTATATTAATTTCAGATAATAATGATGATGGAAAAATAAAAAATATTAGAAATGTAATGTATTTAATTAACATATTTATAATAATACGGACTGTTTTGTAATCTAGTTATGAACGAAGTATTCTAATGTCAACTTTAGTAGTTATTTTTTTATAATAAAGCAAATTATTTACAAAACGCATTATAAGAATTAGCAAAGGTATTCATACGAATTTCATGAACTCTCATGGCACTCCCAAACTCATTATAGAGTCTATTAATATTGGTATTTAATTTTTTTATAGTCTCATTATTTTCTATATTAGCTTTTTTTTTATCTTCAATTTTTTTTCTTTCAGACATAAGTTTATTCAAAATATTATTCCATGATTGATAACTTACATCGTATTTTTTTAAAACTTCATCACATTTTTTTTTATCAAATACTTTACTGTAAGATATTGTTGAAATACAAAAAATCATGGCTAATACAAAAATAAATCTTAACATGCTAACTCCTGTTCAATTTAAAAAAGATACACTTTATTCATTTCTAATTAAAGGATAAATTTTTGGTGATAAATACTTTAAGTTTGTATAAAAAATTAAAAGTAGATTTAAGAAGATAATAAAAAATATAATACTAAAAAGAGTAATAAAATCAAATTCCCAAGATGATTTAAAAAATTCTTCAACAACAAATTTAGAAATTATTATAGAAAATAATATTGAAAATGTAATTGTAATACCGTAAAGAATTAAAAATTCTAATATAGATGCTTTAATAATTTTCATTTTATTTAATCCAATAATTTTATATACTAAATTTTGAAATATTTTACTTTTACCTTGAGCAACAATTGCACTTAAAATTACAAAAAAACCAATAAATATTACAACTAAAGAAACTAAAGAGATTGATAGATAAATTTTGTTTAGTATATCTGATATTTTTTGAAGATAGTTTCTTACTTCTATAAAAGATATGTTTGGAAACTCATTAGATAAATTTAAATTATTAATTTTTTTCATAAATTTTACAGTAGCTAAAATCTCACTTGGTAAATTTTTTGCAAATTTTGGATTTATTAACATAGCAAAATTAATATTAAGATCTTGATAATTAACCTTTCTAAAATTTATAACCTTACCTTCAATTTCACGACCAGAGATTAGTAATGTGAATTTGTCATAAAGTTTGATATTTAAATCTTTTGCAATTTTACTATCCAATGATATTAATAATTCTTCAGTTTTATCATCCCACCATTCACCTGATTCAATAATATTATTCTTAGACGGTAATTTAGACCATGAGACTCTCCGGTCATTATTTATAAACCAATAGCTCTCATTAAATTGGTCAATATAATTTAATGGATCAACATTATTAATTTTGATTAATTTAACAGACATCATTGGCATTATGTTTATAGAAGATAATGGGTCTTTACTTTTTATAAAATTAACAAAATTTAATTCTTGATTCTTTTGTATCCCAACAAAAAAATAATCTGGTGCAATTTTTGGAATAGATTTTGAAATTTCTTTTTTTAAATTAAAACCAATTAAACCTAAAGATAAAAGTAATGTTGACCCCAAACCAAGAGTAACTAAAACAATTAAAGATATATTTTTAAATTTTGAAATATCCTTTAAAGCAAATTTAATCGATAAAAAATTATCGGCTTTGATATATTTTAGAAGACGGAGAATAAATATAAAAATTAAATAAAACGCAAAAATACAAATAAAAAAACTAAAGAAATAAAATAAACTATATAATGGTCTAAATGATGAAAAAGATATAAATAAAATAAAGATTGTAAAAATTGAAAACATAAAAAATATAGATTTTTTTGTAAAATAAAACATCAAATTAGTTTTAATATTTTTAAGTAAAATATTTCCTTTGACTCTATTAATTGAATTAAGTGTTGGGATAGAAAAAATAACAAATACAACAAAACCTATTGTAAAAACATTAAAATATGTAACCAACGAAAAATGAAAAGGAAGTTGAATATTATAAAAATTTATTAAGTACGTGTTTAATATTGGTATAATTAATAACCCAGATATATATGATAAAATTGATAAAATTATTAATAAAATAAGTAATTGTGAATAATAAATTAATTTAATTTTAGAATTACTTATACCAATAGCTTTTTTTATAGCAATTTGAGTAGACTTATCATTTAAATAAGATAAAAGTGAATTTGCCAATCCTACTGATGCAATGAGTAAAGCACTTATAGATAATAATGACAAAAATTGTGTAAAATTATTAATTATTAATTTTAAACCTCTTGCTGAACTTTTAGGTAATTTAACCTTACTATTTTTATCTTTTTTAAAAATTTCAATTACTCGTTTAATACCATTTTTTTCTTTAATGTTTTTTTTGAACTTAATCTTAAATTCATTATTCATTAGATTTCCTAATGATTGTAACTTAAATTTTTGAAGAGTATTTTTATTTATCATTGCATAATCACCAAAAACAAAAGCTCCTCCAATATCAGGTATATTTTCTAAAAATCCGACAACTGTTAATTGTTTATTTTGAATATTTACATTATCACCTATTTTTAAATTAAGATTTTCATATGTATTCTTATTTAATAAGATTGAATTAATATTTTTCTTCATTTTGTTAAACGCATTTTGAGGATATGTTTTAACAGAACCATAAAGAGGGTAATAGTTATCAATCGCTTTAATTCTAGTAAAAATAGAATACTCCCCTTTATTAACCATTGAATTAAATTCAATTATTTCAGTAACATAAGATATTTTTTTTACTTCATTTATTAATTTTTTATTACCTTTAGTTCTATTATAATCAATTTCTAAATCTCCTCCCAAAAGTATCTTTTGATTATTTGATAACTCTTTATTTAGGCTAGAATTGACTGTTAAAATTGTACTATAAATGAATAAACTTAAAAAAAGGGTTATTGAAATACTTATCAATTTGAACTTACTTCTAAATAAATCTTTTAAAGCGTATAAAAGTAAGTATTTCATATATTTATTATCCGCTAATTTTTCCATCATTGATTTCAACTTTTTTATTTGCCTTGTTAGCAATTTTTGTATCATGTGTTACTAAAATAAGACTTGATCCTTCATCGTTTACTAGATCAAATAAAATATTTGAAATTAAAAGTGAATTTACTTTGTCAAGATTTCCAGTTGGTTCATCTGCTAATATTAATTTTGGCTTCATAACTAAAGATCTTGCGATAGCAACTCTTTGTTGTTCTCCCCCTGACAATTGACTAGGAAAGTGATTTAATCGATTTTTCAACCCAACTCTATCTAGGATATCTTTAGATTTAAGTATTCCATTATTAATATTATTAATTTCTAATGATAGATTTACATTTTCTAATGCTGTAAAGTTAGGTAAAAGAAAAAATGATTGAAAAATTATTCCAATATTTTTTTTTCTAATGTCTGTCAATTGATCTTCATTTAAGTTTTTTAAATTAATTCCATCAAAAATTAAATCACCAGAATTAAATTTTTCCATTCCTGCAATTAACATAATTAAACTTGTTTTACCTGACCCACTTTCACCTACAACTGAAATAGACTCTTTTTGCTTAAGTGATAAATTTATATTTTTAAGAATTTGTAATGACTTATTATTTATCTTATAAATTAAATTAAGTTTTTTTATTTCAAGAAGATTATTCATGTTCAAACATTTTTTTATTACATTAATCTTATGTTGTCTAGTTTCGTTTAATGCATTTTCATTAGAGAAAATTTTATTATATGGCGATAGTCTTATGTCAGGTTATAAATTAGATAAAAAAAATTCTTTAACTATAAAATTATCTAAACAAATAAATAAATTAGGATATAATTATAAGATTATTAATGGAAGCGTTCCTGGAGAAACAAGCTTTGGTGGATTAAATAGAATAAAGTGGACATTATCTGAAAAAAACATCTCACACGTTGTTCTGTGCTTAGGTGCTAATGATATGTTAAGAGGCATTAAACCTAAAGAAACATCTAAAAACTTAGAACAAATTATTAAAATAATTAATAAAAAAAATATTAAAATTATTTTAGCAGGAATAATTGCTCCAACTTCATACGGAAAAAAATATAAAGATAACTTTGATACTATTTTTTCAAATTTGGCAAATAAATTTAATCTTCCTTTTATTCCTTTTTTACTTAAAGATGTGGCTTTAAATCCAGAGTTAAATTTAAGTGATGGAATTCATCCAAATGAAAAAGGTGTTGATATAATTTCTAATACTATTACTTCAAAATTAATTCCAAATTTAAATTAATTTATTAATAAATTATTTTTTAATTTTTTTTATTTGGTCCCAAGCATTATTTATAGCTCTCATTTTTTCTTTGCTTTTTTCTAGAACTTCTATTGGTACACCTTTGTTAATTAATAAATCAGGATGATGAACTTTAGACAATTCAATGTATTTCTTACGAATATGTTTAATATCATCGGTTTGTTTAACACCTAAAACAATGTAAGGATTTAATTTTTCTGATGATTTTCTGGTTTCAAATAAACTATCAACTTCTTCTATTGAAAGATTAAAAATAAATCCAATCTCTCTTATCATTTTTAATTCGGGAACACTTACTTCACCATCAGCTTCAGCAATATATAAAAGAATGTTCAAAACTTCTATCAATGCTATTTTATTCTCTGAATAAATTTCACTAATTTGTTGAGCATATGGTTCAAAACCAAGATTATCTTGTTTAGCTACATTAAAAACCTTTGAAACGCTATCAATCTCACTGTCTGGTATATTTAATTTTTCTTTTATAGCTATTAGTTCATCTTTTGTAACAATCCCGTCGGCCTTACTAATTTTAGCCGATAGAATAATTAAAGCTAAAGCAAATATCTGTTGAGAGTTTTCATTTTGAAAGTTTAGTTTTTTTGATGTTCGGGAAGAAAGTTTACTGCCTAAAAAAGACCCTAATAAAGCTCCTATTGGTCCACCAATGGAAAAACCCAACATACCTCCAATTAATGTTCCCCAAATAGACATATTTAATTATTTACGTTTTTTAATTGTTTCAATCTTCTTTCTCTTCCGCAAGCTGTTTTATAAAGATAATATTTTAAAGAATTTTTTTTATAATAGTCTTGATGTTCTTCTCTTACGGGATAGAATTTACTTTCTTTTTCTACAGCAACCTTTGATGTTTTTGGAGCCATACTATTAATAATCTTTTTTTGTACTTCATTTTTATAATAAATAGCTGGACTATACGAATGACCTCTGTCACAGAATTGTCCTTCAGAATCCTCATAATCAACTGTTTTAAAAACATGCTTTACTAATTCAGAAAACGTGACTAATTTTGGATTATATATAACCTCTGCAGCCTCTCTATGGTCTCCCCATTGGTTAGGATAATATTTGGGGTTTGGAGATGTGCCTCCAGTAAATCCACTAATAACTTCTTTTACACCTTTTAACTCTTCAAAATCTTGTTCTGTACACCAAAAACATCCCCCAGAATAATAAAAAGTTTCGGAGTTAGCATACGTTAAAAAAAGAAAAAAAATGATTTTTACTTTAATAAAAAAATGTAAAATGTTTTTCATATTCTATATATATGTAACATTATTGATAAATTCATCCGCTTTTTGAAAAATTATTTTTTTTCGCTCTGGTTTCATTCTCTCTAATGTTTTTACCATCATATTTAAACGAGGATTTTTTGAAAAAAAGAATTTATTATTCGAGATAAATGTCCAATAAAGTCCATCTATCACGTCACACCAACTATCTTTTTTATAATTGCTCATTTTCAATATATAATTAGAACCACATATGTAAGGCTTAGTTGAAAATATTCCTCCATCAGCATACGTCCCCATACCGAATACATTTGGTCCCATTACCCAGTCACTGCTATCAACAAACATTTCCATAAACCATTTATAAATTTCTAAAGGAGAAATTTTACATAAATTCATTAAGTTACTTAAAATCATCAAACGCGGTATATGATGAACATACCCATATTTCAAACATTTTTTTATTGTATCGTCTAATGGTTTTAATCCAGTTGTTCCATTATACCAACAATCTTTAAACTTTCTTTCATGACTCCAATAATTAGATTTTTCTTGAACATCACTTTTTAAAAAATAAATCAATCTTATAAACTCTCTCCAACCTATAATTTGTCTTATGAAGCCTTCAAGTGAATTCAATGGAATATCCTTAGTTGTTTTCACTTTATCTATTATTTCTTGTGGAGTTATTAAACCAAGATTTAAAGAAGAGCTTAGACAAGAATGAAATAAAAAGTTATGGTTAATATCAATTGCATCCTCATAATCACCAAATTTTTTAAACTTTTCTTTAATAAAAATTTCTAATAAGTGTAATGCATTTTTTCTATTTGTAGGCATCCAAAAATTTGAGCATTCACCTGGGTGATTGGAGAAGTTTTTGTGAATAATTATTTTGACATCTTTTAAATTTTTAGAATGTGTAAACTTATATAGATCTGGAATTTCAATGTCTTTCGGTAAAGATTTTCTATTTAATTCGTCAAATGACCATTTTCCACCTATAGGCTTATTATCATTATCTAAAAGTATATTAAGTTTTTTTCTCATCATTTGATAAAAAGAAACCATCCTTAAATTTTTATTATTATTTGCATACTCAATTAAGTCCTGTTTATCTAAGATAAACATGGGGGACTTTAAAAAGTTTATATTTATTTCACTTGAAATTTTAAGAATCTTGCTTTCAAAAAATTTGTCAGCAATTTCATGGATATATATATTTTTTATGTTATTTTTTTTAATGTAAAATTTTAAATGATTAATATAATTTTTTTTTTCTTTAACACCAGGCTTAAAACTTTCATAAAAAACATCAAAACCTTTTTTTTTTAACAAATCTCTGTAATCTCTCATTGAAGTTAAAAAGAGGGCTAATTTCATTTTATGATGTTTGAAATAAGTGCAAAGTTCTAAATCTTCTTTCATATAAACATTTGTAATATTTAATGAACTTAAATATTCCACTGGAAATAATTGATTTCCTAAGATTACTAATAGACTATCTTTTTGAAACTTAGACATTATAAACTAAATCCTCTAGCAGAAATTTCCCATAAATCAAAAACTTTTCCTGCTTTATTTATAATTACATACCAATCATGTAAATTGCATGTCGGGTCACAATGACCAGGAATTAATTTTAGTTTATCATTCAATTTTAAACAATTTTCATTATCTTCAATAATTCCATGTTCATCGGAGCAACTTACATATTTTAAATTGTCATTTTTGTAAACAACTGGAAGTCCACTATCAACTGACATTGATTTTAGACCCGCGTCAACAACACTAAAGTTAGATTTTGAAATAGAAATAACACTTGTTAGAATAAATAGAGAATTTTCAAAAATAATGTCAGATCTGATTTTATTTAACCTTGAATAATGAGCATCCATAAAAGCATAGGATCCAACTTGAATTTCATTATAAAGATTTTTTCTTGTTTCATCTTCAAAGCATCCAGTTCCACCACCAGTGACAATTAAATCAGATAGTTCAAAATATTTAAGAATATTTTGAATTTTAGAATTAGTTTTGTTTACAGAGTTCATTCTTTCTTCATGATTTATAATATGTTGATTTGAACCATTGTATGCATGAAACCCTGATAAAGTTAACTGTGAAGATTTTTTAATAAAATTAATCATTTTTTTAATTTCACTTGTATCATCAACTCCACATCTTTGAGCTCCACACTCTAATTCAATAAATAATTTTAGTTTTACATTATTTTGAAAAGCAATAGTTTGTATATTTTTTAAGATTACAAAATTGTCTACACAAAAAGATATTTCGGCATCTGACTTATTAATTTTACACAAACGATCAATTTTTATTGGATCGCATATTTGGTTCGTTATTAATACATCTTTAATTCCAGATCTAACAAAAACTTCAGCTTCACTTAGTTTTTGACAACATATACCTTGGGCATTCCCATATTTAATTTGATATTTTGAAACTTCTACTGATTTGTGCATTTTAGCATGAGGTCTTAAATTAACATTATTTTTTAATGTAAATTGTTTCATTTGTTCTATATTACGTTTAAAAATTTCAAGGTCTATTATTAAACAAGGAGTTTGTATTTCATTAAAATCCATCCCTTTTAAAGCTGGAACATTATATCCGTATTCTAAGTTTGTCATTTTATTAATATAAAATAAAAATATTGAATCTTCTAACAAATAGATATAATTTTTAATATTATGTTGGAGTATATTAAATGAAATTTTTGCATACAATGATTAGAGTAAATAATCTAGAAGAATCATTAGATTTCTTTTGTAATAAATTAGGGTTAATTGAAACTAGAAGAAAAGAAGTTCCAGAAGGGAAATTTACCTTAATTTTCTTGGCAGCATCAGAAGATGAAAAATCTGCTATAAATTCAAGGTCTCCAGAAATTGAACTAACACATAATTGGGATTACGAGAATCTTGAAAAAGGAAGAAATTTTGGACATTTAGCTTTTTCAGTGCCAAACATATACGAAACTTGTCAAAAACTTATGGATAAAGGTGTAACTATTAATAGACCACCCAGAGATGGAAGAATGGCTTTTATTAAATCACCAAATGATATTTCAATAGAACTACTTCAACAAGGAGAACCTCTAGATATTATAGACCCTTGGAAATCAATGAAAAACACTGGAACTTGGTAAAAGGATTTTTTATGAAAAAAATATATTTATTTTTCAATTTGGTATTAATTATATTCATAACAAATTGCTCTTCTTATGCCCTTAAAAAGGAAAAAAAGGAATCTAATGTAGTACAAAAAGAATTAAGAAAATATATTAATGTTGTATGGAAGTTAGACCCAAATTATCTAATAAATCTTCCCCAAATAACCAAAGATGAGATAATCAAAACTTGTGGTTCAAACAAATATACATTGGTAAAAATTAATACAGTAGATTTTGAGAAAACAAAAGGTACTTTCAGATGTAATTAGAATTTTATTAATTCACTTATTTCTTTAAGATAATTTTTTAATAATTTAAATCTATTTATATTTTTGCCCTTTAAGGCTATGACGATTTTTTCATCATTTCTAAATTTAATATTTTTTTTGTTGTAATTTACCCAATTAAGAATTTTAGGGATGTTTTTTTCACTTTGCTGTCTAAAACCGATCAATAAAGCTTTTGGTCCAATGTCTATAAAATTAACATTCATTTTAATACAAATTATTTTAAGAGATATTGTATAAATTAAATTTGTTACTTCAGTTGGCGGTGGACCGAACCTTTCATTCAACTCATCAATAAAGTTTTTAATTTCATCATTTGAATTTAAATCACCAATTTTTCTATACAATGACATTCTTGTAGCTAAATCTTCAACATATCCTTCTGGTATTAAAACTGGTTTTCCAATATTAATAGTTGGGGACCAATTAACATGATAAGTACTTTTATTTTTTTTAAGATTATTAATGGTTTCCATTAACATTTTTTGATAGAGTTCATATCCTATATCTCTAATTTGACCAGATTGTTCATCCCCCAAAAGGTTCCCAGCACCTCTAATATCAAGATCATAATTAGCTAATGAAAATCCCGCTCCTAAATTATCTAATGTTTTTAAAACTTTAAGTCGTTCGTTAGCATTATCATTTAAGATTTTTCCTTTTTGAGTTGTGAGATAAGCATATGCTCTTTTATCACTTCTTCCTACTCTACCTCTTAGTTGATAAAGTTGAGATAACCCAAACAAGTCTGCATTATAAACTATTAAAGTGTTAGCGTTTGGAATATCTATTCCGGATTCAATGATATTTGTAGAAATTAATAAATTTGATTTTTTTTGATAAAAATTGATTATACTTTTCTCAAGATCATTTGTGTTTAATTTACCATGTGCAATAGAAATCATTAATTTAGAAGACATTTTTTCAATAAGTTTAAAAATTTTATCGATATCTTTTATTCTCGGACAAACTACAAATATTTGCCCATTTCTATCTAATTCTCTATTTATTGCATCAGTTAAAGTAACTTTATCCCATTCATTTATAAAAGTTCGTACAGCTAACCTATTGGTTGGTGGAGTGGTAATTAAACTTAAATCTTTAATTCCAGTTAATGAGAGTTGGAGTGTTCTTGGAATTGGAGTTGCTGATAAAGTCAAAACGTGAATATCAAACTGAAGCTCTTTAAGTCTTTCTTTTTGAGAAACTCCAAAATGTTGCTCTTCATCAATTATAATCATACCTAAATTAAAGAAGGAAACATCTTTAGATAAAAGAGCATGCGTTCCTATAACAATTGATAGTTTTCCATTTCTAAGGTCATTTTTAATTTCAAGTTTATTTTTATTACTTGTCATTCTAGACAAACTTTTTATAGAAACTCCAAAAGATTTAAATCTTTCTTCAAATGTTTTAAAATGTTGTTCAACTAAAATTGTTGTAGGAGCAACTAATGCAACTTGTTTACCAGATGAGGCAATAACAAATGATGCTCTTATAGCAACTTCTGTTTTTCCAAAACCAACATCACCACAAATAAGTCTATCCATTAATTTGTTAGAATATATATCCTTTAATGTATCATCAATCGCAGTTTCCTGATCATCTGTTAATACATGAGGAAAATTATTTACAAAATCAGAATAATTTTTTGGTTCGTAAACAGTCACTTCATTTTGAACTCTCCTTTTAGCAGCAGTATTAATTAATTTATGTGCTAAATCATCAATTTTATTTTTAATTTTATTTTTTTTTATTAACCATTGAGATGAACCTAATTTATCTAAAATTCTTATTTCTGTTCCATCACCAATTTTTGACAATAAATTAATGTTTTCAACTGGAACAAAAAGCTTATCACCACCAGAATATTCAATTTTTAAACAATCATGATCATTATTTGATATATTTATAATTTCCAAAGATTTATAAATACCAATACCATGATCAATATGAGCGACATAATCATTAGTCTTTAGAGTATTTAGATCTTTAAGAAAGTTTTCAGCTTTTTTAATTTTAGGTTTTTTTGGTTTAAAATTGCTTTTTGAGTAGTCATTTTCATTTATAAAAACATAATCATTAAATTGAAAACTATTTCCTATATTAATATCGCAAAAAACAAGTTTATTTTTGATATTGGAATTTAATAAATTATAATAATTATCATGAATTATGTTTGATTTTTCGTCAATAAGCGAGCTTTCAAAATATTTTTTATAATTTAATAATTTTTCTTTATCAGAAGAACAAAAAATTAAACTTTTCTTTTTTTTAAGTTCATTAACTATAAATTGAAGCAAATATTCTAAAGCAGATTTATTAAGAGAATTACTCTTAGGTAAATTTATTCTTTTTGAATTAAAATCAAGTGAATCATTTTTTTGTAGATGATTAATAAAAATAAATTTTCTTTTTTTTGAATATTCTTTAAATTCATTAGGTGTTAAATAGTTTTTTTGAGGTAATAAAACATTGGAATTTTCATCTATTCTTTTTTGATACAAAGTATTAAGTTCATCATATCTTTTATTTACATGGTTAATATTAGTTTCAAAAAACAAAACTCTTATGTCACAAAGAGTATTGTTGAAATGTATAAAATCAAAAATGTTGGAAAGTTCATTTTCAAAAAATAATCCTAAATAATTTTCAATTCCAGATAAACGTTGTCCTGAAATAATTTTTGAATAAATCTCATCATTTTTAATGTCAATATCAAAAAATTTTGAATAGTTTTTTTTAAAAATTTGAATATTTTCATCTAATAATAATATTTCTGAAGCTGCATTTAAACTTACACTTTTTATTTTAGATGAATGAGCTATATTTCTTTGTGTTAAAGAATCAAAATAACTTATGTTTTCAACCACATCATTGTTAATATAAATTCGAAAAGGTTTTTGTGAACCTGAATTAAATATATCAACAATATCACCCCTTATAGAAAACTCATTATTTTCTCTTACTGTATTAACTTTTGAATAACCCATATTAAAAATTTGATCTCTTAGCTTTAGAACAGATATGGTTTGAGAAACAGCAATATTTATTTGAAGATTTTTATAAAATAATAGAGGTGCTGTTTTAATAAAGATACCATTAAAGGTGGTTAAAACAATCAATTCTTCATTTGAAAAATCATTCTTTGTTAAAACAGTCAATGTGCTTATTCTTTGCCCACTTAATGTTACATTTGGTGAAGATTTATCATAAGGCGATGTGTCCCATGCTGGGAAAGATAGTATTTTACATTTAGGATTTGATATTGAAATTAAATTTTCAACTGCATTTAATTGTTTATCATTTTTTAGAACAAGAAAAAGCTTTTTGTAAGTTTGTAATGTTTTACTGATAAAAATTGGTAAAAAAGCTTCATATATTCCATTTATATATGATCGATTTTCAAATATTGGATTGACTTTAAAATCAATCATCAATAGTACCGCATTTTTTTATGAGTTCAAGAAGCATTAATTCTTTTTTATCTTGAGAAACTTCATTTGCAATTGCTAACCTCCAAATTCGCGGATCACCACTGTCTAAAAGTTTTTCATATGTATTCAATTCGTCAAAAGATAATTTTTTAATGTAATTGTTTACAAAATTTGATAAAAGTATGTCAGTTTCCTTTGTTCCAGTATATTTTGATCTATAAATTAATTTTTTTATAATTAAATCTTTATTGTTTAATTTTTCTTTCATAAAATTATCGTAATTTATTAATCAATTAAGGATGTTATTTGTCTACAACTATTAAAAAAAATAATGTATCAGAAAAAATTTTTAATTCTATTGAAAATATAAAAGGAATTGGTCCAAAAACAATTAAGTTTGTTAAAAATAAACTTGGTTTAAGAATTATCGATCATCTTTTTAATCTGCCTATTAAACATATTAATAGATTTAAAAATACATCAATTAGAAAATCTATTGAAGGCGATATAATCACAGTTGATGTTGTTATTATTGAATTAAATATAAAAAAAGGTTTTTTTAAAAAAAGAGGTCCTTCTAGAATAATTACTTTTGGATTAAACGATGAGGCAAACCAGCGATTAGATATCGTTTATTTTAACTTATATTCAAACAGTTTATCAAAAACTTATAAAATCAATAATATCTATACAGTAAGCGGTAGAATCGAAATTTTCAAAGGAGTACCTCAAATAACTCATCCAGACTATTTTATTCTTAAAGAGTCAAATTTTAAAATTCCTAAATTTGACCCGATATACAAAAGTTATATAGGGTTAAAAAAAAATCAAATTCATAATATTATTGAATTTGGATTAGAAAATTTAAGAAATATAGATGAATGGTCAACAAAAAAAACTTTAGAGAAATTTAATTTTTTAAGTTTTTATGAAACTTTAAAATCAATACATCAACCTAATAAACAATACACTTATAATCCAGAAAGTAATTTACTTAAAAGATTGGCTCATGATGAATTGTTATCAAATTTTATATCTTTAAAGATTTTAAAAAATAAAATGTTATCTAACAAATCGGAAATAAAAAAAAGTACTTTAAAAAAATCATTAATAAAAGATCTTGAATTTGAATTAACAATTGACCAGAAAAAAGTTATTGATGAAATTTCTTCTGACTTAGAATCCAAACAACCAATGTTAAGATTATTGCAAGGTGATGTAGGAAGTGGAAAAACAATTGTTGCAATAATTGCAATGGTTCAAGTCGCTGATTCAGGTTATCAATCCGCTTTGATGGTACCAACTGAAATATTAGCAAAACAACATTATGATAATTTAAAAAAAATATTAAAAAATACTGATATTGAAATTTGCTTGTTACTTGGAAAAGATTCACAGAAATTAAAAAAACAAACATATGAAAAAATTAAAAATGGAAAATCTCAAATTATTGTTGGAACACATGCATTAACCTCAAAAAATCTTAATTTTTTTAATTTAAAATTAGCTATTATTGACGAACAACATAGGTTTGGCGTTAATCAACGAATTTCTATTGTCGAAAAAGGAAAAGACGTAAACTTATTAGTAATGACAGCAACGCCAATACCTAGATCATTAGCATTAACATATTATAATGACATGAATGTTTCAAATATAAGAATGAAACCAAAAGGAAGAAAAGATATAGATACATCCTTAATTTCAATTAAAAAATTAAAGTATCTTATAGATGGATTAAAAAGAAGAATATCTGAAGGTTCTCAAGTTTATTGGGTTTGTCCTGCAATAGAATTTAACGAACTAAGCTCAAATATTATTTCAATAGAAGAACGTGAAGAATACTTATTAAAACATTTTAATCAAAATGAACTCGATATTGTTCATGGAAAACAAAAATCAGAAGAAAGAAATATTAAAATTGATAATTTTAAACTTGGTTTATCAAAAATTTTGCTAGCGACGACTGTTGTAGAAGTAGGAATAGATATTCCAAACGCAGATATTATAATTATTGAATCAGCCAATCGGTATGGATTAGCGCAGCTACATCAACTTAGAGGAAGAGTTGGAAGAGGAGATAAAGAATCCTATTGTATACTTTTATTTGAGAATCAATTATCTGAAATTGCTGAAAAAAGATTAAATACACTCAAATCAACTAATGATGGTTTTATTATAGCTGAACAAGATTTAATTTTAAGAGGACCTGGAGAAGTTTTAGGAATAAAACAATCAGGAGAAAATAACTTTAAGTTTGTCGATTTAATTTTACATTCAGAATTAATAGATAACGCAAAAACTGAAGCTGATTACCTATTTAATAATCTTGAAGATAACCATCAAAGTTTAAAATTGCTTATTCAAATATTTCAAAATAAAAAAGCTTTAATTTCGCTAGGTGGATAATTTACTTTGTTTAGGCACTACGATACCACCTGAAATAACTAACTTAACAGCTTGTTCCACTGGCATTTTTAAATAAATCAAGTCTTTTTTGGAAACAAAAAGTAAAAAGCCACTAGTTGGATTAGGAGTGGTTGGAACAAAAATACTAACCAAATCAGCTTTTTTGATACTTTTATCAATTTCTCCTTTTATTGAACTTGTCACAAAAGCAATAACCCATAAATTTTTTCTTGGATACTCAACTAAAACTACTTCTTTAAAACTTTTTGAATTAGTAGACATTACTGTTTCCATTATCTGTTTTATTGAAGAATAAATTGTCCTAATAACTGGTGTTTTGAATAAAATCATTTCACCAAGTTTCAACAAATTTCTCCCAATTAGCCCAGGTGTTATCGCACCAATGAAAGTTATAACAACAATAACAATAAACAATCCCAAACCAGGAACTTGAAATGGTAAAGCTTTTCTAAAATCTAAATATTCTGGCAATAAATTTGCTACTTTAGTATCGATAAAAGTAATAACTAACCAAGTTACATAAATTGTTATTATTATTGGAGCTGTAACAAGAAGTCCTGTTAAAAAAAAGCGTCTAAAATTTCCTAAAAAAGATGGTCGTGTATTATATTGATTATTTAATTCTGTCATACTATTTTACTTTATGTAAAGATATACACAACTATATGAAAAAGTTAAATGTAAAACAATTAAACAATCTAAATAAATTAGATTCATTAGAAAAACTTTTAGAAGTAATAAGAATTTTAAGGCATCCCAAAAATGGCTGTCCTTGGGATATTGAACAAACATTTGATACATTGAGCAATTACCCAATTGAGGAAGCTTATGAATTAAAAAATGCTGTAGATAATAATGATATTAATAACATTAAAGAAGAATTAGGAGATTTACTCTTACAGGTTGTATTATTCAGTCAAGTGGGAAAAGATAATAATAAATTTTCATTTCATGACGTTTGTGAGGAGATTACACGAAAAATAATTAGAAGGCACCCTCAAATATTTAATATGAATTATAGTGAGAAAAATACCCCAAAAGATACCTGGGAAAAAATAAAATTAAGTGAAAAAGAAAATGATCATCAAAAATTTAAAAGCATATTAGATGATGTTCCAAATAATTTGCCACCACTTTTAAAGAGCTTTAAAGTTCAACAAAAAGCTAATTTGTTAAACTTTGATTGGAAGAATTATTTAGGGCCATTAAATAAAATTGAAGAAGAGTTAGAGGAAGTTAAGTTATCTTTAAAAGACAAAAATAATCCCGATAAAGTTGAAGAAGAAATTGGTGATTTATTATTTTCTACTGTTAATCTTATCAGGCATTTAAATTTAAATCCTGACATAGTAGCAGAAAAATCAATAAGAAAATTTAAAAATAGATTTTACAATATTGAAGAAAAACTTAAAAAAAATAATTCTAAAATAGATTCTGATAATATTCAACAATTGTGGTATAATGCTAAGAAGGAAGAGGAAAGTAAAAATGACTAATTTACCCAAAACAATTTTAATTACTGGAGCTACGTCTGGATTTGGAAAGGAAACAGCTAGAATATTTATAGAAAATGGATGGCAAACAATAATTACAGGTAGAAGAGGAAACAGACTTGAAGATTTAACAAAAGAATTAGGTAAAAATTGTCTTCCACTTTGTTTTGATATTACTGACAGAAATGCAGTCAAAAAGGAATTAGAAAATATCCCTCCTGATTTCTCAAATATTGACATACTCTGTAATAATGCTGGATTAGCTTTAGGGTTAGAAGGAGCAGATAATTCAGATTTAGATGATTGGGATAAGATGGTTGATACAAATATTAAAGGATTAATTTATTGTACCAGAGAAATACTTCCAAATATGGTGCAAAACAAAAATGGACATATAATAAACATTGGATCTGTTGCAGGTTCATACCCTTACCCTGGTGGAAATGTATACGGAGGAACTAAAGCATTTGTAAGTCAATTTTCTTTAAACCTAAGAGCCGATTTAGTTAGCAAAGGTATTAGCGTAACTTCAATTGAACCTGGATTAGCAGAAACTGAATTTTCTTTAGTTAGGTTTAAAGGGGATAGTGAAAAAGCAGGTAAAGTTTATGAGAATACAAATTTTATAAAGCCTAAAGATATAGCTGAAACTATATATTGGGTTGCGACAAGACCCAAAAACATAAATATAAATAAAATTGAAATAATGGCTGGTTTGCAGGCATTTAATCCATTTAATATAATAAAAAATAATTAAAAAACATTTAATTTACTATATATTAATTCCCAATCACTAATTGTTTTAGTAGCTAAAATAGGGCCTTTAGAAAATATATTAAATGATACTTTATTATTAAACATTAATACTTTACCACCAGATTCTCTTATTATTAAATCCATCGGCGAATGATCCCATGGTGTTACTCTTCCATGAAAAATGAAATCAACTTCATTACTTGCTAACATAAGTGTTTCAACACCTGCACTACCAATAAAACATCTTTTGAAATTAGAATTAAAATTTTTTAAAACCTTATTTCTTTTTGGTTCAGGCATCCCTTTTGTTCCGCCGGTTCCTAAATTTGTAAATTTTTTATTCAGAATTAAAACTGATTTTATATTTTTTTTAAAGTCATAGATCTTAGTTCCAAAGTTTTTAAATGAACTAATATACTTATTGAATAATGGATAATATATAAAACATGCTATTGGCTTTTTTTTTTGAATTAATGAAATCATAGTGCAGAAATTTTTATTTTTATTTATATAATTTTTTGTTCCGTCAATAGGATCAATTGTGAAATACTGATTATCATCAATTTCTAATAAGTTAATGTTTTTAACAAATGAAGACTCTTCTCCAATAACTTTAACATAAGAAAATTTCTGATTAATTTTTCTTATTAAATATTCTTCAGCTTTTTTATCATAAAGCGTAACATAATCATCTTTGTCAGACTTTGTAAAAATTTCATCATTTGTAAGTTTTTGAAAATGATTTAATATTATTTTATTATTAACACTTTTTAATAAATCATAAAAAAAGTTATTTAAGCAGTTTCTATTTTCCAACTTTGAAATATCTATAAACATCTAAAATTAATTAAAGTTTTGTTTCAAAGAAAAATTATAAATAGATTTTTTTAATTCTTTAATATTTTGTTTATCAAAGGAGGAAATAAAAATACTATTTTGAAAGTTTTTATATAACATATGGTCACTTAAATCTTGGACTAAATCTATTTTATTGAAAACGTTAATTACATTATTCTTTAAGAAATTATCACTAAGCCCTAAATTTTCAAGAGTTTTTAAAATAATCTCATATTTAGCTAACATATTTTTGTCAGAAATATCGTTAACGATTAATAAAAAATCAGATTGGTTAATAAATTCTAAAGTTGATTTAAAGGATTCAATTAACTCTGTTGGGAGAGATGAAATAAATCCAACTGTATCAGATAAAATTATATTTTTTTTATAAGACATGTCATGTTTCATTACTCTTAAAGTAGGATCAAGAGTGGCAAATAGCATGTTTTTAGAAATAACTTTAGAATTTGTTAGATTGTTGAATAATGTAGACTTTCCAGTATTAGTGTACCCAACTAGAGATACGATAATGGATGAAGAGTTTTTTCTTTTGTTATTTTGAATTAATCTTGTCTTGATAACTTTATTAAGGTTTAATTTTAAGGATTTGATTTTTTTATCAATTATTCTTCTATCTAATTCTATCTGTCTTTCACCAGGTCCACCTATAAAACCACCTCCACCTCTTTGTCTTTCTAAATGCGTCCAAGATCTAACTAGTCTTGTTTTTTGAAAAGATAAAGATGCTAATTCTACTTGTATCTTC
>MDTB01138619.1_pt1 | contig 25520 bp, 24 predicted proteins | sample 811161 | NCBI WGS metagenome assembly MDTB01 (sample SAMN05326650, study PRJNA326480) | marine metagenome | isolation source: seawater | place: Mediterranean Sea | collected 2009
ACAGTTAAAAATAAGAAAATGGAACATACTTGCTCATGATAAACTTTACCAAATTGACTTAATTGAGAAAAAAATCGACGTATATCAATCAGGATCAGTAAAATTTCCTAACTCAAACTTAGTAAGTGAAAAATCTAGTTTCTCAACACTTTCTTTTGCTAATCAACCTGAAACAGCTCAAATTCAATTTAATGCATTTATTTCAAATATAATCCATGGCAACGTTGATAAAGAACATCTAAATATTCTAAAAAAGTCACACGATTTCGTATCAAAGGTTGTTTAGTTTAAGATTCTAAAAGTTTGTCCATTTGAATAGGTATCAAAAAAGATAATATCTTTACTTTCGAAAATACTAAAAAAACTTTTAGCTATGTAATTTCCATTCTTATCAATGCTTGTAAAATCATCAATCATAATAAAACCACCTGGAACCAATTTTTCTTTTATAAATTTGAATGCTACTTCGGCAGATTCATAGATATCACAATCAATAAAGGCAAAACAAAATTTATCAATATTTTTTAGTTCATCTTTTAATATTGACTCATTAAAAAAACCATCAATGATTTTTACGTTTTTGAATTTTTTAAAATTTTTGACTACCTTATTTTTATTAGTTGAAAAATTAGTTTTTGTATAAAATTCATGATTATCTTCAGGAAACCCTTCAAAAGAATCAAGACCCCAAAAAGTTCTGTTTTCATACGTCTTTATTGAAATGGCTGTCTTAACAGAATGATAAAGAGATTTTCCTTTAAAAACCCCAAACTCAATATAGTCACCTTCTATTGAGTCAAGTTTTATATTATTCCAAATTTTAAATATCTGACTGAACTTTGCTGCATTATGTGAGTTATCAGGATTAATATTCCTTATTAAGAAACTCAGAATATATGTTTTTATTTTTAGATTTAAATTCATATAAATATGATACTTTAATTTACTTTAAAATAATCTTGCTTATTCTTGTAATTTATTTATTTTCAACAGTCATCCAATTTTCATAAGAAAAACCTGGATGTTTTATGTTTTTGAACCAAGGTGTTGGTGTAATGATCTTAGTACTAGCATCTTCTTTTAAGTATGATGCAAGTAGGGAAAATGTACTATTTGCAATTATAAAATTTTTATATTTAATCATATTGATAAAAGTTAGAATAGGATCGTTTTCAAAGTCTTCTTGATCAAAAATATTTTTAGCATTTAAAAAAATATCACTACTTTTAACCCAAGTTTTATCATCAGTAAATATATCGTATTGAAAATTGTTAATTTCATTACTCATTTTTGCAATACTTTCTTTATAGTAAGATATATTTAATTCTTCGGACATGCCAATATAATCATCTCTTCTAACATGAATTAGTGTATTAAATTCTGGATCATCAACAGCAATATTTTCTTGAAAAGACTCTTTTTTTGAAAGACACTCAATTAAAAATTCTTTACTTTCATCCAACAAAAGTTTATTCTGCCAGTAACCATCGAACAAGTTGAAGTCTTTTAACTCTAAATTAGTGTGATTGTATCCTTTAAAATAACCAAATGTAAGATACTTTATATTTAATTTGTTAATTTTTCTTAAAAATTTGAAGATTGAAGTTGAAAACATATTTACATTTTTAAATCCAAGTTCATTTGGTGTAAAAGATAGATTTCTATATGTATTTTTAGTATCAAAATATTTTATGTTATAAAAGCTCGTATCTATTTTTACTGAAAAATTATTTTTTCTTAAATGATATGCCAGACAATATTGAAACAATTGATTTCCAAAACCACCTTTTATTACAACAATTGCTTTTTTTTTCATCTTATTAATCCTTAAAGATATAATAATTTACTTTAATGAAGCTAAATTACTTTGTTTAAAGAAAAATTATAAAAAGATATACTTATTAATGTAAATGAACTTTTTATACTGCTTAGATGAAAATTACAATATTCAGTCATTTATATCGATTCTATCATTACTCGAGAACTGCAACGAAAAAATAAACCTATTTATTATTCACAAAAATCCAAAATCATTTAGTAAGTATATTTCTAAAATAGAAAATCATCAAAGTCTGAATAAAATTCAAATTTACAAATTTAAAAGTTATGCAAATTTTCCAAATCTTGATAATGTTCACGTCTCAGAGGCAACTTATTACAGACTATACATAGAGGACTATATAAAAGATGAAATTGATTCAATTGTTTACCTAGATGGAGATACGGTCATATTAAAAAATATAACTGAGGAATTCATTGAAATTATAACAAAACTAAAAAGGTCAGAATATATAATCTCAGTAAAGCCAGAGTTCGTTTCTGATGATCATTTACAAAAATTAAGAATGAAATCAAGTGAATACTTTAATGCTGGAGTAATGTTTATTGATTTTAAAAAATGGTCACAATCAGAGATATGCCAAAAATTACAAATTATACAAAAAGAAATTTATGAGTCTATCAATTTCTGGGATCAAGATGTTCTTAATAGTTTTTTTGATGGCAAATATTTAAGTCTTGATGAAAATAATAATTTTAAAGTTGATGTGGATGACAGAAATCAAACAATGATACCAAACTCGGTGAATTTAATTCACTATATGGGAAAATCTAAACCATGGACAGTTCGAGGTGTTTTGAATCCTAATTCAACATATTACCAAGAAATTTATAGAGATTATTTCTCACTCCCATATCACATATCTACTAATTGGAAAATGCAAGCTTATAATGACCTTATTACAATTATGAAAAACAGTAAAAATTATCAATTAGAAAATAAATTTGGACTGATACTTAGTGTATTTTATTTTCTTATAAAAAAACGTGGTAAGTAGTAAATTTTTCCAAAATGTTAAGGAGGAGCAAATCCTAACAAGTTATAACTTTGCTAGGAATTCCGATTTTATTTATTCAGAAGAGTTAACTCACCAACAATATTCAAAAATAAAAAATGAAAACCATGTAATTGTAACTAACGATTATAGAATTATTTACATTAATCCACATATAGAACTTAAGGAAAATAGCGTAATTTTCTGTCACACAAACTTTATCAAATATTTATTTGAAAGTTTGGAGAAATGTATAAATTTAAAGAATTTAAAACTTATAACACATCAAACTGATATTCCCATAGATAAAAAAATTTATTCATTAAAACCAGATTGTATATCAGAGTGGTATTCAATAAACATTCAACATTCCTCACCATCACTTAAACCTATTCCTCTTGGATTATCGAATAACTATTCTCCTAAAAATTTATTTTTTAAAGATTATAAAAAAAAGGATCTAAAAAATGAAAAAAAAATAAATCTTATTTATACAAATTTTTCAGAAAATACAAATTCAAAAATTAGAACCCCGATAGTTAAACATGCAAAACGAAATGAAAATTTTTACGTAGAAGAGAAGAAAATAGATTTAGATAAATATTTAGATCAACTGATTTCATTTCAATATGTTATTTGTCCGGAAGGTAATGGGATTGACACTCACCGAGTTTGGGAGACTTTATATTCTGGGTCAATACCTATTGTCAAAGAACATCCTACATTTAGAACATTAGACAATTTGCCAGCCTTTGTTTTAGAAGATTTTATGAATGTTTCCGTAGATGAATTAGAAATTAAAAAATCAAATTTTCAAGATTTTAATTTTAATAAACTAAAAATTGAATATTGGTTAAACAAGATTAGAAGTAAGAATATAAACAGTAATGAAGTATTCAAATTTATAGAGAAAAAAGAAAAGACAATCTCAAATATTAAAACTTATAAATCTAGAATTAAATTCCAAAGAAACTTAAAAAAAATTAGATACTATTTTTCCTTTTCTAAGAAATTATCAAAGATGTTTAAACTATAAATGATAATTATATGTAAAACATTAAGTAAATACCTATAAGAAGATTCATATTCAACATTTGTCCAAATGAATATATAAAGAAGAAATACGAAAACAGTATTAAAAAGAATAATTAATATATAAAGATCATTGATTTTCAATTTTTTAAAAAGGGTTAAATATAATGTTAAGACAATGATCACAAATATAAAATAACTTACCGGTTTGTCGATTAAAAATTGATTTATAATATTAAAAATGTTTTCAGCTTTTATTCCATCATATGTACCGGCTTCAGCTGTATCTATATTATTAAGATACATTGTCCAGGTTATTGGAGTTTCAATTATGTATGAATTAATCAAATCAATTAAAAATCCAAAAAATAATAAATAGTAATGTATTATTTTTTCCTTATTTTTGAAAATTATATATATTCCAAATAGCAAACTAAAAACAGACAAAAATTGTTTTGAAAAATATAAGTAGCCCAAACAAAAATAATGAATTGTAATATTAGTTCGATTTCTATAATTCTCTAATATTTCATAAATTACAATCCCAAAAAAGTATGAGGAAACAGATTCGGCTAATAAAGAATTAAAAAATAAATAATTAAACCAATCACTGGTTAAACATATTATTGAAAAGAAAAAACCAAAAATTATCTTTGCATTATTTTTTGCTTTCAATTCATATATGAATAAAAGTGTAAATAAAAAGAAAATATTTTTATATGCAGGAAAATATAAAAAATCTTCCGATAATGTAAATAAATAGCTTAAAACTGAGTGTACATGTGCAACCAGAAGTCCATAGCTTGATAAAATATTATTTAATACAGAATCAAAATAATTGATCTCAGAAATATTTAACGAATTGGGATACCAAAAATATTTTTCATCCGACGTACGAAAGTTCGAAGTGTTTAAAGTAATATTTCTATTTAATATTTTTAATAGATAAAAACCAAAACCATATGAAATAATGAGAGATATAAAATCTATTTTTTTTATTTTTTTTATATTTTTTGCAAAAAATACAAACCATAAAAATACTGTTATTACGAACAAATCTTTAAATAAGATATTTTTACTTAGAATAAGAAAAGTTTTATCTATAATAAAAAAACTCATTAAAAATAAAACAACACCAAAACTTATAGTCTGAAAATTAAATAAAACTTTTATTATTTTTCCAAGAAAAAAAAATGAAGTAAAAAAAATTACCGATATTAAAAAATTTATTGTTTTAAAAGAAGTAACTTCATTAATCTGAATTCCAAGATTAAGGAGATTGTAGAAAAAATTAAACAATATGGGGCAAAAAATAATAAAGAGTATTAAATTTTTATTCTTACTTATATCTTTAATCACAGATCCTCTTAATCTACCACATCACTAATTAAATTAATATTATTGACTACTATAAAAACATTAATAAAAGAAAGAAATTGTTTGAAAATTTTATGTTTCGTACCTTTTTATAATGAGGAAGACAATCTGCCAGATTTAATCAATAGAATAAAAATAAATAACTATAAAATTGATGAATTTTTATTTGTCAACAGTGGGTCTACTGATAATTCATCTGAAATCGTTAGTAAAACAGGTCATACTTTAATTAATTTAAATGTAAACAAAGGTCTTGGATATTTATTTATTCAAGCAATAAATTATGGAATTGAAAAAAGTATGATGTAATTGTCGTGCTATCAGGCAATAACAAAATGAACCCAAAAGATTTTAAGACAGTATTAGATCCGATCATTTATGAAGACTTTGATTTTGTTTGGGGAAGTAGGTTTATTGAGTCTGGAAAATCAATAGACACCCCAAAATTTAGAGCAACTTCGATACCAATACTAAGTAAGTTTGTTAGTTTAATTAATAATCGAAAAGTCAGTGATGCTACAAATGGATTCAGGGCATTTAAATTAGAAGTTATAAATGAATTAATTAGAAATTATGATAAACCTTGGTTATATGGTTATTCTTTTGAGACATATTTATTTGGTCTTGTTTTAGGATCTAAAAATATCAACTCGACCGAAGTACCAGTAGAAATAAAATATAACAAAAATCAAAAACATACAAAAATTAAACCAGTTTTTGATTATCCGTCTATTGTATTGCCATTCATTTATGCAAGGTTAAAAACTATTTTTAAAAATATTTTTGAATAAAATTCGAATTATTAATTTTGTTAACATTAAGTAATGGAAAATTTTTGGGAGGAATCAGTTCCTCCGGGGTATTACGATTCTGTTGTTAAACATGGATTAAAAAAGAACAGAGGAATTCAAGCATGCTGGCACCACATAACATTCTCAACAGTTGGAAATCTTATAAAAGAATCAAAAAATCATTTAGATTATGCTTGTGGTCCCGGAACTTTTATTGGAAATTATGCCAACACAAAATCAATAGGTATTGATATTTCATCTAACCAAATAAATTATGCAAATAGTAACTATTCATCAGAAGGTGATTTTTTAACCTTAAATAACTTTGCAATTGAAAACTATGAGGGTAAATTTGATTACATCACAGTTCTAGGTCTTTTTGAGTATTTAGAAAATAACGAAATTCTCAGTTTGTTACAGAATTTTGATTTATTAATAAATCAAAATGGCAAGATTATTATTACAACTCCAAATTATGGTGGCATAATGTATTTTTTAGATAAAATACTTAATTATTTTGGTCCAGTTGATTACAACAGTGAAAATATAAATAAATTTACAAAAAAAAGATTATTAAAGCTTATTAGAGACACTAATAAGTGGAATATTAAAATTACAAAATATAATACTCCATTTATGTTCCTCTCATTTTTTAGCATTAAATTAGGTTTTCAGCTAAATAAACTCATTGAGAGGTTAACTAAAAATAAAATTGGATTTTTATTATTGATAGAATTGACTAAAAATGATTGAAAATATTAATGTCAGCATAATTCTTCCAACATATAATGAAGAAGAGAATCTTCTTTTTTTAATACCTGAGCTATTAGAAAATTTGAATACAGTTTCAGATTTAGTTTATGAAATAATAGTTGTTGACGACAACTCTACTGATAAGACAGAAGAGGTTGTAAGGACGATTATAAAAAAAAATGATTCAGTTAAGTTTGTTTTAAGACAAGGAAAACCCTCTCTTCCTTTGTCTATTTTAGAAGGAATTAAAGTTTCAAAATATGAATATGTACTATGGATGGATGCAGACGGATCTATGCCAGCTTTCGTAGCTTCACAATTAATAGAAAAATTAAAATCTTCTAGAAATCAAGTAATAATTGGTTCAAGATTTGTAAAAGGTGGTGGTTACAAAGGGATTAACAGTGATGGAAATAATTCAATTGTTAATGTCATAAAAAATATTTATAAATCTGAAGATTCGATTTTGGCAGTTTTTTTATCAAGGATATTTAATCTTGCATTAATTTTTCTGTTAAATTCAAAAGTAAAAGATGTTACTAGTGGATTTATTACAGGCAAGAAAGATTATTTTAAAGATAGTTGTTTCATAAAAGCTAACTACGGAGATTATTTTGTATATTTAATGTCGGATTTACTTAAGAAAGATATTCCTATCCATGAAATAGGCTATATTTGTTTAACTAGAAAACATGGAAAATCAAAAACTGCTAATAATATTTTTGATTTAGCAATTAAAGGCTGGCCTTACATTAAAGCGGCATTTATTAGTAGAATAGAATAGTGATTATCAAAGACAAAAATGAAAAAATTCTAGCAATTATTGTAAAACCACAGGAAATAAAAGATGAAAAATATTTTGCAACTGAAAATGATTTCGAATTACAATTGGCATCTTTTGATTTAGCTCAAGGTAAAGAAATACAACGTCATTATCATCCAGAACAAAAAAGAGAAATTAACCTTACCTCCGAGATAATCATTGTAACCAAGGGAGAAATTGAAGTTGAAATCTATGATAACGACCTAGATTTAAGTTCTATCCAGATAATTAAAGAGGGAGAGATTGTAGCTTTATATAGAGGAGGTCATAAAATTTCAATACTTAAAGACTCAAAGTTTATTGAAGTAAAGCAAGGGCCATACGATCCCGATACAGACAAAAAGCATTTTTAAATTGATTAGAGTTTTCAGTCCCAAATTGTCAGCAATGGATAAATTAAAAGTATTTAAGTCATTGGTCAAAAATGATATTTCTGGTACAAGTCCTCCAATTAAAGAATTTGAAGACGAGTTATCAAAATCCTTTGATAGAAGATTCTCAATTGCAGTTTCTAATGGAAGTAGTGCATTAGATTTAGCATTGCAATCACTTGATTTAAAAGAAGGTGATGAAGTCATAGTGCCCTCCTTCACAATAATTTCATGTTTATCTGCGATAATAAGGGCTGGTGCAGTACCAATTTTTTGTGACGTAGATAAAACAAGCTGGAATATGACATTAGATCTTACAAAACAAAAAGTTACAAAGAAAACAAAAGCAGTATTGATGGTTCACCTTTATGGATTAGTAGGAGAAGCAAAAGAAATAGAAGACTATTGTCACAAAAAAAACATAATTTTGATTGAAGATTCTGCTGAAGCACATGGACAGATAATTGATGGAAAAAAATGTGGTTCTTTTGGTAAAATCTCTACATTTAGTTTTTATGCAAATAAACACATTACTACTGGAGAAGGAGGTGCGGTTCTGACAAATGACGAATTAATTTATAAAAAAATAAAGCAAATGGCAAATTTAGATTTTAATAATAAGAGATTTCAACATTCTAATTTATTTTGGAACTATAGATTAAGTGGTATTCAAGCTTCTCTAGGCTTATCTCAAATTAATTCTCTTAATAAGACAATTATAAAAAAAATAAAGCAGGGAAAAAAATATAACGAGTTCTTCAAAAATAATGAGCAATTTCAAATTCCACCCTTTGAAATCAATGGAGTTGTTAATCACTACTGGGTTTATGGAATACTATTAAATAAAGATGGAATTAGAGACAGTGTTATGAAAGATCTTTATGAAAACGGTATTGAAACAAGGCCTTTTTTTTGGCCCCTACATTTGCAAGATGCACTTCCATCAAAGTACAGATTATCAAACAATAGTCTAAAGACATCTGAACTCCTTGGAGCCAATGGATTTTATATTCCAATTGGTCAGCATATAAATACGAGAAAACAAAAATTTATATCTCAAAAAATAATTGAAGTTGTAAACAAATATTAAGTTAAGCAGCTAAATTTATTGGTATTCTATGTATTCTTTTTCTTCTACAACACTACTTCCAAAAAAAGTATTTATTTCAGACTTAATTTTAAACCTTTTATCATTTGTAAAATAAACATCTCTTGCCAATTGAATAAATTTATCACCAAAATTTTTTTCTTTTTCTAGAATACGAATTTCATCTTCTATAGACCAAAGTGATAAATTTACGCTAATCAACCTTTCATAAAAATCATCAAATTTTTTTTTATCCATTTTTATAAGTTGTTGTGATAAATTACTCAATTGCTCATGTTCAAATTTTATATTTGTTAATTTATTTTTGTCTTTTATCTTGTCTAATTTAATTTGTAAGATTGTTAACTTATCAACTAACTCACCATATGATACTGGAACATCAACGTTCATATAAAAATATTAACTCATTAAATCAATTATTTTTAATATTTTGAGATTCTGATTATAAAGATCATATCAAGTAGTATCTATTTAATGATTAATCTAAATTTTAAAAATTATTATGTAATCTTTTTAGGTTTAGGTATATCATTATTTTTCGCATTTAATAATTTCGAAAAAGAAGCGACAATATCATTACTAGTACTCCTGGTTCTTATTGCATTTTCCTATAAATTTATATTTCAAACTACCGAACAAATTGAATATAAATTAAAAAATAAGAGGATTCTAGGGTTTACATTTCTTTTTTTATTTTGTTTTTCTTTTATTTCTCAAAACGTTTTTCTTAATTTCGAAACTATTGATTGGGATGTTGCCTCATATTTAGTGGCATCACAAGATATAAACAATGGAAACTTACCAAACCAGGAGCAATGGGAGTCAAAAGGTCCATTTTTATTTTATCTGTACAACCTTATTTCATTATTTTCATTCAAAAATTTAGTTATTTTCAGATTAATAAATGATTTAATTATTTTTGTTATTTCTTTTGTTTTATATTTATCTGTGTTAAACCTTAAAAAATATGATTACACTAGAGCTTTCTTCACATCAGTATTTTTTCTTCTTCTTATGAGTCAAGGTTGGGCAGTGAGTGAATACTCTGAAACTTTCTCATTATTATTTTTATCTATCTCTTTTTATCTAATTACAAAATTAGAAATTAATTACAAGATTATTTTCTTCATTGGGTTCTTATTATCACTTTCAACACTTATTAATCAAGGGACATTTTTATTTGTTTTACCCTATGTTTTTTTTATATTTAAAAATTTCAAAAACAAAAAATTAATTAACATCTCTCAATTTTTTGTATTAGGTCTATCGTTACCACATATATTTTCATTGATAATTTATGCGAGTAATGGTTTATTAGATATTTATTTAACTACTTATGTAGAAATACCGTTGGGGTACATAAAAGCAAACTATGCCAGCTTTTATGAATTAAGAGTTTTTTTAAGAGAATTTTTTGATTATATTGATGATTTATTTTTTGCATTTATATCACTATCTATCTTTCTGTTAATAAATTTATTAAATCGATCGATATCATTTATAAAATTATTTTCAGATTTAAAGTATTTGAATATTCTGGCATCTTTGTTGTTCTATTTTATTGGCTCCCACAATTACTACCATCACTTAATTTTTTTCCTTTATTTTATGACATTTCTTTTAGTTGATCTAAAATTTAATACCCAAACATTATTTATCTATACATTTATCACTATAAGCTTATTTTCTTTTCTTCAAGGAAATATACAAAAGTCCATTTACAACCTCACTAATATAAATAAAATTTATAACGAATATCCTTTAAAGGAACTGTCTAGTGAAATTGATTCTTATTTTGATGAAGAATACTCTATTCTTGCTCTAGATTATGTTTTAGTACTCTACTATCTTGAAAAAGAAAATTACACTTATATCATTCACCCTACAAATCACTTTGAGGAGTTTATCGTTACTACATTATCTGACATTGGAAAAATAGAAAAAGACTATATATCTAATATACTGTTAAATGAAAATCCAGATGTAATTCTTTGTACACAAAGAATGATAATTCGTGGAACTCCAACTATGAATCCATTATATAATTGCGAAGTTAGTGATTACCGTAAAGATTATATAAAACTTGATACTAAAAAATATGAAACAAACCCAAACTTAAATTATTATTTAGATCCATATAAAGAAGTGAAGGTTTTTATTAGGAAAGAAAATTAATAATTAACATGTTTCCATTCTTTTCTTAAATCAGGAAAACTACCAATAATATTATGATAAAACAATTCTGCGTTAGTATTTATCCGGTCGACTAAATGAACAAAACTGCTATTAATACAATGAATTTCCTTTGCTTCTTGAATTATTTTTTTATATAAGAATATATTATTAAATGGATCACTATCTTTTGAAACATAAATAATATTTTTATTCTCTATTTTATTCAAATTTAGTGTCCCTGTTGAATGTTCATTATGAACAAGTATAAAATCTTCAGATACCTGATAATATTTTCGAAGCTCTTGTAATAATATTTCTTCCTTATTTAAGTCTGAATCAATTTTAAATTCACTGTAAGAGTTGTCAAAATCTATATTTAGTTGTTTATAAAAGGCTTTTGAAAAATGTATTTTCTTATCTTTTTGGTTATAACCAACTCTTAATATTTTTTTATTTATTTTATCTGATAAATCAATTACCTCTTTTTGGTAGCTCGGATATGACTGATCAAACTTATCTAAATCCTGAGATAAATAATAAATATCTATTTTTTTATTGTTACGGTATAAATACTTTGCATTATTTTTAAATTTATTATTAGTAATAAGATAAATTTTCTTAAAACTTTCAGATAAAACGTTTATTAGACCATTTAAAATTATTTGATCACCAAGACCTAAATGTGAATAAAAAATAAACTCATCTTCTTCAATGTCTTCAATTTGAAAATAGTATTTCTTTTTAAGTAAATAATAAAAATTTATAGGATTATAAAAAATTCTAATTTTCAATTTCTTTATAAGATTTTTTATAAAAACATCAAATTTGTTCAATTTTTAATTCCTCTCTCCAGAAAATTAATAAAACGCAAAGGTAGCAAATAAATTATTTTTGCAGTTAAATATAATCCTAATATTGGATAAGAAATCCCATTCTTATTTAAATTTTTATAAATCAATCTAGCTGCTTCATTGCCTTCCAAGCTAAAAGGAGGTATAGAATGTTCTTTGGACATTGAAGTTTTAACAAGTCCAAATCTAAATATTAAATAATCTTTTTTTAATAATTTACTAATTAATATTTCTAAATTTTTTTTTGCGAGACCATAAATATAATTTTTCATCCTTGGCTTTATAGCCGCGATAGATGACATATAAATAAATTTTTTAATATTAATTTCTTTTTTAATTTCTCTAGTAAGTAAATATGGAATTAAAAGATTAATCTTTTCAGTTTTGAATATTTCTTCTTCTGTTGGAAATTTTACCGGTCTATTTTCCGCTAGAAAACCATTAAAGAAAATAACAATAGGTCTATCAATTTTTTTAATCTTATTTACGATCTCTTTGGTATTTAATAAGTAATCATCTATTTTTACATCAGAAATGTCATTATTTCTTGAAATACTTAGTACATTATCTGAGTTTTCAACTGCTATTTTTTTAAACTCTTTAGCAATTTCTGAATCTGCTCCAATTAGTACAATATTATTCATAAGCTTTCATTCTTAAGTTTTAGTTTATAAATTTTAAAAATAAAAATACAGAAATAAAATAAATTGAATAAAAATTAAAAAATTTAAAAATTTATTTTTGACTATTCCTAATACTAAATCTTCCAATGTTCCTTTTTTTGAATTTGACACTAAATTTATAGTAAAAATCAAATAAAAAAACATGAATAAAGATATTGCAATGTTTTTATTTATATTATTTGCAGAATAAAATTGTAATCCCCAAACATTTAAAGATAAATTAGAAAATAAACCACTTATTAATAATGTATATTGAAATTTGCTTTTACTATTTTGTTTTTTTAGTAATAAATAGAATTTATTCTTGCTAGTGATATTTGAATTTATTATAGAATTTTTCTTAAGTATAGAAATAAAAAAACTTGTAAAAAATACATAAACAATTAGTTCTGTAGTTGCTTGTATGTCTGATACTACACTTCCTAAGACAAGTCTTAAGCAAAACAATATAGAAATTGATAAAGAATCAAAAAAATTTACATACTTTAACTGAATTGAATAAATTGAGGTAATTAAAAAATATATTAAAAAAAATAGAGCCGAATTTAAATTAATTATGGATTGTATAAATGTGGATAAGATTAAAAGAACAAATGCATACACTCTTGCATTTTTAATTGATATTAAACCAGAGGCAATAGGTCTTAGTTTTTTTTGTGGATGGTATTTGTCATTTTCTATGTCTCTTATATCGTTCAATATATAGGTTCCAGATACAAAAAACGAAAATAAAATAAAGGTAATTATAAGCATGTTTAAAGGTATAGTTTTTAAGCCTAAAGTCAAAAAATAAGGAACAAAAATAAGCACATTTTTCATCCACTGCCAGGGTCTTAAAGCTTGAAAATAAACACTTAACATTATTTAATTATATTCTATAAACAATTGACAGTTTAAAGGTTTTTAACTTTTGAAGTTTTGATACTAATATTTAAATGGTTTGATTAAAAAAAAATATTTTAAAATTAAAAGAAAGTTTTTAAATTTTCTAGTAAAAAATCATAGTGGCTTATATAGGCCATCAAGTTATCCATTTATTTCAGGTGATACTTTTAGAAAATATGCAGATCATATTTATGATGAAACAAAAAAGTTAAATCCCAAAAATGTAAAAGAAAACGATTTAGTTTTTATTAATGGAGATTATATTAGTGATTTCTTTAAAAACGTACATCCAGGTATTAATAATAATTATAAATTAATTTCTCACAATTCTGATTTCAACATTACGGAAGAAGAATTAAATTTTATTGACGATAAGCTAACACACTGGTTTGCTCAAAATTTAGGAGTATGTCAAAACGATAAAATATCTCCTATCCCAATTGGTTTAGAGAACTTGAGATATCAGAATAATGGTATCCTATCCCATTTTGATTTGAATGGTGAAAATGTAAAAACTAAATATATTTTATGTTCATTTAATGCATCAACTAATTTTGATGAGAGAAGTCATGTAATCAAAATCTCAAAAAATATTAAAAATATTGAAGTATTAAATTTTCCAAATCATAGCTTGTACTCAAATAGTCTGCAAAAATATAGATTCAATCTTTGTCCAAGTGGAAATGGACTTGACACTCATAGAATTTGGGAATCACTCATGATAAAAACAATCCCTATATTAAAAGAATCTTTATTTTCTGAAAATTTAAAAAATTTAGGATTTCCTATACTACTTGTTAAATCTTGGAATGAATTGAACGAATTTTCTAAATCAGACTTAGAAAAATATTACTCAAATTTATCAAAAGATGATAATTTTCAAGATGTAATGTTTTTTGAATATTGGAAAAAGAAGATAATTAATAGTTGAGATTGGTGAAATTATATTTTATATGATTAAAATCATTGAATATTGTTAATTAACTACCTAATTTATCTATCAAAGTACTTAATTTTGTATGGCTACTTGTTTCTTCTTGGTCGTTCAGTTTTGCTCATTCTTTCAAGGAGAATATTCAATTTAAGTAAAATTCCTAAAGAAATTCTTTATTCAAAGAGTGGAGTGACTTATCCATTAATCGGAACATTGATATTTGGAAATTTGATATTTTTTGCACATTTTTTCATTTCGATTTCAAGTCCTGTTTTATTAATCTTATTAATTATTTTTATCATTCCAAATATTTATGATTTAAATCTTAACTTAAAAGAAAGCATAAACTTTTCTACATTTTTTAAATATTTAATTATTCCGGGAATTTTAGTCATATCAATATGGGATACAGCTTTTAATTATGATGCTGGTTACTACCACATTCTTAATCAAGCTTGGTTTAGAGAATCAAACTTAATTATTGGAATGGTTAATATTTTCTGGCCGTTTGGAATGTCATCAATTTATGAATATATGTCAGCCTTTTTATGGATTGATTCGTCATTTGTACTCTTACATTTTATTGATTTAATATTCATTCATATTTTTTATATCTTTATCATTGATGGAGTATTTAACGATAAATATAAGTCAATAAAATTTTCATCAATTTTTTTATTGGCTTATTCTATACTTGATAATTTTGGTTTTAGCGAAATTATCCTAAAAATTATCAATCCTAATGCGATAAACGAATTTAGTTTAGGAGGAAGAAATGGCTATATATATATTCAAGGTGTTGGTAAACAAGATATCCCAGTAGCTATATTATTTTATTTAGTTTCAATTACATTACTCATTGCAATAAACAAAAAAACCATAAAAAGTTTAGATTTACTATTAGTTTCCTTATTAATATTTTTTATTTATCAATTAAAAGTAAGTGGAATCTTAGTCTCAGTTTTATATTTAGTTTTGATATTTATAATTTTGCAAAATAAAGACAAGAGAATAATAGATGTTTTTTACTTAAACATACCAGTTGGAATAATTGGAATATTCTGGTCAGTTAAAAATTTAATTTCATCTGGATGTATTGTATTTCCTTTGTCTACTACTTGTTTTACAAATTTTCATTGGTATATTTCAGGTTCAACTGAAAGTTATGAAGCTATCACTACTCAAGCCAGTCTGGCTTATAAATTTGGTGAATCCTTTACAGCTTGGGTTTCTCAATCTTCGTCATTTGAATTTAGAAAAGAAGTTTTTTTAAACTTCATAGCTTCTTTATTTATCCTTTTCTTAATAAAAAAAATATTGTTTAAGAAGTTATCTGTAAATAAAAATTTTAATTTGATTTTATTTTCATTTATATTTCTCAACTTTTTCTACTTACTGTTTTTTGGTCCCATTCCGAGATATGCGGTTGGCATTTGTATGGTCTCAGCATCATCATTTGGGTTTTTTACTGACAAAATAAAATTAAATTTCAGCAAAAACATTTTCTATGTGATAGTTTTTATATCAGTATTTTTACTCCCCAGAAGTAATTCATATATAGCCGCATTAAATAATGATTCCCTAAGAATTTTTGATCCAAGAATAAATGATGAAATATACAACGAAATTGGCTTTGTAAATTTAAATGAAAATTGGGTTTATCCAACATATGGAGATCAATGTTGGGCCAATCTTGAATGCACTATGGCAAAAGAAAATATTTATTTTGAAGATGGATTTTTCAAGGTGGCAAGAAAATAATACGGTTAAATAAATTTATCTTGCTAATACTATTTACATAAATAATGATTAACAAACTAAAAAACAAAACTATTTGGTTCAACCTCTTAATAGTTCAAGTACTTTCGCATATTATATTTAAAGTTACTTTTTTAAATAATATCAACGAGCATTTTCAAATAAGTAGTAACTTGTTTTCTAACAATCTTGAACTAGATCAATTTTTTTTGGAATCACCTACATATTTGTTAATTGGAAACATTTTAAATATAAATTCATTAAATAACTTTATGTTATTTATTTATATGATTTTTCAACTCTGTCTTTTTTTAATAGTATTTAATCTTGATTTTTTAGACAATTATTCAACTTTATTTTTATTTTCTGGGTGGCTCGTAACTGCATCATGGTATTTAGGTTTTGTCGATATTATAACTGTTACTTTTTTGGTTTTAATAGTTAGAGAAATTTTAAAAGGTAATCCTAAAATCTTTAAATTAATAATTTATTATTTTTTTCTTTCTTTTAATCATTATGCAATAGCAATCTTCTCAACATTCAGTTTATTTATATTAATTGATAAGCAGGTTCGTAAAGTTTTTTTACTATCCTCTTTTACAGGATTGATTACTGGATATTCTTTATTGTTTTTTGTTTTACAACAAATAAATTTCCAAGGTAGATCGAGGTTAAGATTCATATTTAATGATGGTGTTTTGAAAGACTCAATCAATTTTATATCTAATAATTTAATTGAGTTTCTATGGTCTGGTTTTTTGGGAACAGTATTCGTTTTAATTTATATGATATTTAACAATAACTATAAAGCCTTTCAAAACTATATCTTTGTATTTTTAATTTCAATATTTGGAACATCTCTGGGTCTTGATACAAGTAGAATTTTTAGTATTTTATTGATTCCTTTGATTTTGAAAATAATTTATGATTTTAAAAACTATCAAGTTCAACCATTATTTTTTAAAGCGTCACTATTTTTAGTAGTAGTATCAACATTATTTTTTGAAGAAAGACATATATATGGAACTATAAGAAACGAATCACCTCATTTAGAAAGCTTCAGCTTGTATGATCTAATTTCTGTCACTGTAAATTCAATTTTTTCAGGAATTTGGAAATGAAAACATACTAATTATGAATTATATTTTTATAAATATTGGAGATACACCAGATTATTTAAAATATTCTCTTAATTCAGTTTTATCTGTTGATAAAGACGCAAAAATCATAATTGCAACAGATAAAAAGACAGATTTTAAAAATGTAATACCAGTGAATCTAAATGACATTAGGTCATCTTTAACTAGTCAACTTATTGAAAATGAGATTTACAAGAACACAAATTTAGATAATAACAAATTGTGGTTAAGATCTTTACTTAGAGTTTTTTATTTATATGATGTCATTGATTCATTAGGAATTAACTCGGCTGTTCATTTTGATTCCGATGTTTTAATTTATAAACCCTTTATAGAATTAAAAGATAACTTTATAAATAACAAACTAAACATTACACCATTAAATTCGAACTTGTTAGTTTTTGGATATTCATACATAAATAATAAAGAAGTTTTATTTAAAATAAATAATCATTTGCTAAATGAAGTTAAGTTAACAAAGTCTAATGAGATGCATTTAATGAGTATAGTAAGTAAGCAAAATCCGAACTTGTTTAATGAATTAAGAATATTTCCAAATCCTGACTCTAAACTAATATTTGACCCAGCATCATATGGACAATATATTTCAGGAATTCATAAAAAACCATATAGATTTTACAGAAAAAGATTTATTACAGAAGCTCATCCAATTGGAGAAAAAATTAAAAATAAAGACCTAAAGGTGAAATTTAAAAACAGTCCATTTGTTGTTTCTGACAAAAAATTATATGAAATTGCAAATTTACACATACATTCTAAGGAATTAAAGAAATTTTTACCCGAAAATTATAAAGAGATTGTTTAACTACAATTTATTTATGAATTTGTAAACATAATTTACATTCAGTCGACTTGATTGAGGATTTTCAGTGTTTATTTCAAAACTTTTGAAAAGTCTCTCGTAATCATTTTTTTTCATAAATTTATAATTTTTATTAAAATTTTCAGAATTTATTAACATATATCCACTCATGCAACTGTTAATTATTTTTTTAATCCCTATTTTTTGCAGGTTTAAAGGCAGTTCACTAAAGGAGTAATTTGAAATAAATAAATCGTAATTATCTTCAAATGTACCTTCTAATGTTGTAAAGCTAGTTTCAAAATCAAGTTCAAAATAACTTATAAATTTATTTATTAGTAAGTTAACTTCTGATAGATCAACATAGGTGTATGTATCTATACCTATCAAGTCTTGAAGTATTATAGATTGACCACCATAACCACATCCAAGCTCAATTATTCTCCTTGATTTTAAGTTATTATTATCAACAAAATTTTTTATTTCTAAACCGGTATACAAATACCTTAATGCTGTAGATGAAATTTCTGGTATTGATTTGTCAATTTTTATTAAATTAGGGCTACCAATACTGTTTAATTTTTTAATACTTGAATAAATATCATCAGGTTCCAAGTTATATTTTTCTTGTAGAAGGACCCAATATTTGTATGCTAATTCATCATCAACATGTTCTAATATATTTTTATAAATTTCATTATTTCTAAATGTATTGAAAACAGTATCATCTGAACTAGCTTTAAGACAAAAATCAGGATATGTTTTATTATCTGAGACAGACTTTCTATATTTAATAAATGATCTAATTTTTCTTAAAATCATTATTTACCTATTTTACTTAAAAACCTATTTCAGGGTAAAAGTACTTCTATGATAAAACCATTCCTAGTTGTTAATAGAATAGTGTTTTCCTTTAATTCATGAATTATTAATGATGTAATTTCTCCACCAATAGGTTCTAATGTTATGATTCTTAATTCATCATTAATGAAATCATAAGCAAAGAGCTCATTGCTTATGTAGTCGGCATAAATATAATGTTCAAAAAATCTACTATTTCTGTCTTTGATTACACCGCCTCCAATAATTGCTGCTCTGTAAATGTCAGGAGAGTTGTGATCATAAGCAACTTTTGGAGGTATAGAATTGTCAATAATATATTTTTCTATATTTTCTGATTTGCCATCTTTGTGAAGCAAAGTTCCAAAAAATATTGATTTATCTTTGTCACAAGTATCTGGAACTTTATTTTTGGTTCCATCACAAATATTTTTGAATGGCTCATGTACTAATGTTGCTTCAAAGTATGGCCATCCAAACAAATAAGGTTTCTTAGATTTATTAAATTCATTTAAATCAACCACATTTAATTCTTCCTGTGTATATTGTTGAATGTCTGGTACAAATAGAAAATTTTTATATTCATATGTTTTCCAAGGATTTCTGAGACCAAATGCCAAGATATCATTTCTTGCAACACCTAATTTATCCTCTGAGATCAAATCTGGTTCACTTATTTTTTTATTAACAAAAAGGAGCTTGCCTCTTGTGGTGGTTGTATCAAAGGTTTCAACAAAATTATCTCCAATGCTGAGAATGAAATCTTCAAAAAATTCTGACCATATTATATTTCCTCCATAATGCATGTGACCCGAACTGGCTAATTGGTAGATAATATCTTTACTTTGTATAATAGGGTTTTCATTTTCGTCTAATGTGTATCGAGCAACTTCTAAATTGTTATCTGTATTTACATAACTTATAAGAAAATAATTATCTGTTGGGTGAAAAGCCATACTAAATAAACCAAGTTCACCTTTTCCCCATTCAACTCTATCAAAAATTTGTTCTGATAGATCAAGATAAAGACTATCAGTATTATTTTTAAATACTTTACCCGATACATCAATGACATACATATCTTCCTTAAAAAAGACAATGTTGTTTAAACTATTTGACCACTGTTCTGCATTGATTATTGTTGTACCACTAACGCATTCTACAAAATTATCAGTTCCGGCCCATTCCAGGCATTGTACATCGGAGCTTTTACCAGTTTCTATTTCTATAGTAGTAGTTGTTATAATGTTCGTTTCAACAGTATCAGCAGCATTAGTATATTCCACGTTTTCATTGTTTTCACTTCTTAAACTTTGAATAGAAAAAATGCCAACAGTAATAAATAATAAAATTACAAATGAAGCATTTATAAATCTATTTTCGAGAAAATTTTTAAAAAACTTTAGATTTAAAAAGAGAATTAATAAATAAAAGATTATTGGGAAAAACGCTAAACCGAGTAATAAAATTCCCCTTGAAAAATTATAAAATCTAAATAAATAAAGAAATGAAAATATTGATCCGCAATAAATGAAAAATATTTTTAGGGTGTCTTTGAGAATTGATAGCGGATCGTCAATTGAAAAATTATTAAAAATAAAAATTTTCAATAGGGGAGTTATCAATACACTTAATAAAAAAGCGATAAAGAATAAATTGATATTTACTGTCCCTGGAAAAGATATTCTATCTAAATCCTCTTTTAAATAAAGTAAAGTTTGTTTTAAGGCTTCTTCATTTCGATTAAATAAGGCATTTATTAGTACATTATTAAAAATTAAGTTTGATAGAAAAATAGATATATAAAAAACCATATTTATAAATGTTACTATATAAATTCAAAGTCAATAAATTTATAGCTAAACAAATTTTTAATTTTTTAAAATTAAATTTTATGAAATACCAATAATATTTTTATTCTTTCTCTTTGAAACACATAAAGCACACATCCAACTACCTTAATAATAAGTGGACACCAAAGGGCATAAATGAATAATATAATTCGAATAAAATATCGAAAAGATATACAGATATTAAGAGCAATAGCTGTAATATCTGTGGTGCTTTTCCACATTGATAAATCAGTATTTAAATACGGGTATATTGGAGTGGATATTTTTTTTGTTATATCAGGATTTGTTATATCTAATATAATTTATTCAAAATTATCTAAAAATGAATTCAAACTTAAAGAGTTTGTTTTTATGAGATTCAAAAGAATTATTCCTGCATTAATATCTTATTTACTTTTTGTTCAAGTAGTTTTATTTTTCAATGTAGATCATCAAAATGTAATTCAAAATACAAAAACTTCACTTTACTCAATCTTATTACTAGCAAACATTCACATTTCGCAATATATAGAGTACTTTACAGTTGATAGCTCAAAGAACTTAGTTGTTAATCTTTGGAGCCTTTCGGTTGAAGAACAGTTTTACATTCTATTTCCCCTAATGGCAATATTATTGAAAAAAGTTAAAATTTCAATACAGTCTATAATTTATCTTTTAATAATTTCTATTTCTTTGTTTTCAATTAACGAGATCTTTTTTCATAATTTTGGCTTACTTCAAAAAATATTTCTAAATTATGAAAATTTTATTTTTTACAGTCCCATTACAAGAGTTTGGGAATTTATTCTTGGGGTTTTAGCAATGTTTATGAATTATAAATTAACAAATACAAAGAATTTAAACAAATTTATAGGGCTTTCCCTTTATTTATTGTTGATTTCTTCTTTATTGTTAAATTTATCAACTTCAAATAATTTTATTAATGTTGTGATTGCAAATCTAACAACTTTTCTTTTACTTTCATTTGAAATAAGTGACCAATATAAAAATAAGACTTATCTTAAATTTTTAATTTTTACTGGAAACATCTCATATTCATTGTATCTTTTCCATCAAGGTGTTCTTGCAGGGATAAGAAATCACAATTATTACTCAACTTATCATGGGAATTATATTGATTTGAATAATTGGATAATATTGACCTTTGTAATCATTGTCATATATTTAATTTCAACATTAAATTATTATCTTGTTGAAAATAGATATAGAAAAGTTTCTACCCCATCATTTAAAGAATTTAAAAGCTTAATTTTATTATTCATTATGACACTATCGTCAATATTGGTATCTTTAAACACAAATGGTTATTCATTTAGACACACAGATTTAGTATCTTTCAACAGCAAGGTGTCATCTATTCAATATTTAAATGGAACAAACTATTTACTACAAGATGGAGATCAGTGTTTAAATAGATCTAAAACTGAAGATTTATGCAAATTTGAAACTTCTGAAACCAATAAAAAGATTTATGTTGTTGGAGATTCGATGATTTCTTCGTTGGTAAGTGGATTTTTAAATAATAAAATTAATAATGACTATACCATTATTGAATCAACAAAAGGTGGGTGTGCTTTGCTTATAAACACCTGTGATTTTTTTATGGGATCGGAAAGGTTCAATTCTATAGTCGATATAGAAAATTCCATTTTTATATTAGGTGGTCGGTACCAAAATCACTTAAATGAAGATACATCAGTTTTAGAATTTGAACAGAAATTAATAGAGACAATCAAATTATTGAATAGTAAGGGTAATTTAGTATATTTAATTCTTCCTATTCCGGAGCCTGGAATAAATGAAAGAATGTATTATTTCAAAACTTCTGAATATTTAGATTACGACTACGATAAATGGAAAAATAATATTGATGAGCTATCAAAATTATTAAATAAAATTAATTTAGAAAATTTTCATTTGATAGATATTGATTACCTATTTTGCAATGAACAAAAGTGTAATTTTAAAAATGACGAACATTATTACTTTATTGATCATGTTCATTTTTCTTATTTTGGAGCGAATTATGTTGCCGCTGAAATAATAAATATTATCGAAAACAAAGTTAATAACATAGGTCACAGTAGTTAAAATTTAAAATGAATATCTGAAAACCCCTTGTGGGCGCTACAGGATTTGAACCTGTGACTTCTTCCTTGTAAGGTAAGAACCTTTTTATTCGACAACCTATGAAGACCTACGGCCATTATTAGTCAAATGATTAAAGGCTTATTCGATCACCTACGAAAGCATACGAAGACCAACGTAAATAATTTTAAAAAAAAGTGGGGGGAAAGTGGGGGTTTTTTTAATTACAATTTCTTTTAAAGTCGTCTTCGTGAGTATATTTGATTTCATTACAGAGCTTTGTAATAGTTATTCCATCTCCGTATATCCAATAAAAATCAACTATCTCAAACTCTTTAGGTGTTTCATCACCCTCGTAACCATTTGGTTTGGTTGGTCCCCACATAAACCATTTACCCTCATCATTTATAATCCTCAAAATTGGTGGCCCTTGTCCTAAGAAGTACTCACCTTGATTGAGATCAAGACTTTCCCACGGTGTCCAAGAAGTACTATGCTCCATTCCTTGAGAAGAACAAAACCAATATATTTCAGGCCAGACAATAAAATTTTCTTCCCCTCTTTCAACTGCACTGAACGGCTGAGGGTATCCAAAATTTCTAAAATATACAGTCATACTTGCAATGGGTAAGACATAACAATCATAGAAGTTATTATTGTTTTCAATTGTAAATGCTCGATTATTCATAATTTCACTTAGCTCCTCAGGGTAAGGAGTTCCATCTATTCCCAAGTTTCTTCTAGATCCTCTATCCCACCAAACTATTTTTTCTCTCATTTCTATCCAAAAGCCTGAAAACCTCCAAGACATATCATCAGTAGGTTCATAATCTATATCACACGCTCTTGAAAAAGGATTTTCTAAACAAGCATCAAATTTTTCATTCATAAACTTACTTGTCTGGCTTGACGTACTTATAAAAAGAGCCAAAACTGTAATCGAGAAAATAAAGATTATGACAAATCCAACATCTGTTATTTTGTTTATTCTATTTTTAAAAATACATTCCCAATTCTTTATTTATTAATTTTTTATCTGCAAAATATAGTAAAAAAGAAATATACTCATATCTGTTCTTTCTTATGTGAAAAAAATCTTTACTCTCTTCTTTTTCTAATAATTCTTCCTCATAAAATTTATCGTAATGTTCAAGACTTAACATTTTTGGAATCTCGTCATAAAATTCATTTTGGTTTAAAAGTCTTTCGAGGAAGTTGTTTTGATAATTATTATAATTTTTAATTGCCTTGGTCATATTTTCCACAGTATCTATAGGTTTTAGTAACTTAATTAAATCATTATGAATGTTTGACTGTGCTTTTTCTACGTTGATTTTAGAATCATTTATATTTATGCAGTATGCCCAAATATGATGAAAACCATTTTCATTAGCCCAATCATCATAATCAAATAGCGCATCATCTTCATCTACAAGAAGAGGTGACGGATCTCCCAAGTAGACATTCATGTACTTTCTCCAACTAGGGAAGAGGTTTTCATATTCTTCATCAAGATCATTCCAGTACTTGTTATCAGGTAAAGTTTTGACACCCCTAACCCTACCTTTGCTTGCATTAATTAAATTTGTAACTTGTTTTTCTGAAAGTCCATCTTTGAAACATTCATTTTCATATTTTTTATAAGTTAACGCTGTGACGCCAATAGTTTTAGCTGCCTCGTCAATTGTAAGTCCACTGAAAATTCTTAATGAAATTATTCTTTCTTTCAGCATTATTCTATTTTTATTTTTATAAAAATAATTAGCAATATCGTAGACCGAGTCAAAACCACCTAGTTTATCAATCAACTCATTGGTGTTTTTAAGAATTTCATAAAAACCCAGATAGTCAATGTCTGTTACTCTGTCCCGCCTTGTATTTCTTGGAAGTTTTAAACCTGTATAAACATCAGTCAGCTTAAATTTATCTATTTTATTCATAAACTATTATAACATATAAAATATATATAGAAAATTAACTTGCTATAATTTATATATAGATTAATATAGTCAATATGAGAAACACAATTGAAATTAAAGCACGGTATAAGTCATACTGCTTTGTATGTGAAAATGAGGTATACGTAGGCGATCCTATCTCTCTCTCTAATTATGTTAGAGATATTGATGGTCAAGTAATGCCTTGCTGGAGACATATCAAATGTGCCTAAGTTCTCTTGTAGTTATATTTATGGCATAGTCATAGTGTCATCCTTTCGGGACAAAGCCTCAGTAATCTGAGGCTTTGTCTTTTTTAAAATATGTTATTTTCTAAAAATCTAATTAAAAATGTAGATATAAAAGTGGGGGAAAAGTGGGGGAAATAGGTATTTTTAAATAAGATTTTTGAAAAACCCTTGTGGGCGCTACAGGATTTGAACCTGTGACTTCTTCCTTGTAAGG
>MDTB01105486.1_pt1 | contig 25506 bp, 34 predicted proteins | sample 811161 | NCBI WGS metagenome assembly MDTB01 (sample SAMN05326650, study PRJNA326480) | marine metagenome | isolation source: seawater | place: Mediterranean Sea | collected 2009
CATTGATATTACAGTCAAAACTACTCCTGGGAGAATGATGTTAGGAGAAATATTACCTAGGCATCCAAGAATTAGTTTTGATATTGTTAATAAGGTACTTTCAAAAAAAGAAATCAGTAATGCTATTGATCTTGTTTATAGGCACTGTGGTCAAAAGAAAACTGTAATTTTTGCAGACAAACTAATGAACCTAGGTTTTCAAGAAGCGTGTAAATCTGGGATTTCCTTTGGAAAGGATGATTTAATTATACCTGAAAAAAAGAAGTCACTTTTAGATGAAACACAAAAACAAGTAAAGAATTACGAAAAACAATATGCTGAGGGTTTGATAACTAAAGGCGAAAAATACAATAAAGTTGTTGATGCATGGGCAAAATGTACTGATGATGTGGCTGAAGAAATGATGAAAAAAATGATTCCAAATACTAATGATTCCACTGATGATGTTAACTCGGTTTTTATGATGGCAGACTCTGGTGCTAGAGGTTCTGCGGCACAATTAAAGCAATTATCAGGTATGAGAGGATTGATGGCAAAACCCTCTGGAGAAATAATTGAAAACCCAATAATATCAAATTTTAAAGAAGGACTAAGCGTATTAGAATACTTTAATTCAACGCATGGAGCAAGAAAGGGTCTTGCTGACACTGCACTAAAAACTGCAAACTCTGGTTATCTTACGAGACGACTGGTAGATGTTGCTCAGGATTGTATAGTGACGATAGAAGATTGTTTTACTGATAACTATATAACAGTAAAATCTCAAGTTGAAGGTGGAGAGGTAATTGATTCACTTAGTGAAAAAATACTTGGAAGGACAATAGCTCAAGATTTAATTAACCAAAAAACAAAAAAAGTAATTGCAAGGAAGGGTGATCTAATTGATGAGAGCCACATACCATTAATTGAAGAATCTATGATAGAGGAGATCAAAATCAGGTCTGTATTAAGCTGTGAGGCAAAGTTTGGGGTATGCACAAAATGCTACGGTAGAGACCTAGCTAGAGGGACACCAGTCAACATTGGTGAGGCAGTAGGTGTAATTGCTGCTCAATCAATTGGAGAACCAGGTACCCAATTAACGATGAGAACTTTTCATATTGGTGGTGCGGCTCAAAAAGGCTCTGAAAAATCTAGTGTTGAGTCTCATCTTGATGGAAGTGTTGTTTTTCAAAATTTAATCTTAGCGAAAGACTCTAACAACAATCACATCAATCTTTCACGCAATGCGCATGTTTGCATATATCAAGATAAAAAAGAAAAAGCGAGGCATAGAGTTCCATATGGTGCTAAGTTAAATGTAAAAGATAATGAAAAAATTTCTAAAAGCGATCTTTTAGCCGAATGGGACCCTTTTACTATTCCAATAATTTCACAGAGGGGCGGATTTATTGTATTTAAAGATCTTGAAGACGGAGTTTCTACAAGAGAGGTTATTGATGAATCAACAGGTTTAGCCAGTAAAATGGTTACAGATTGGAAACAAAAATCAAAAAATAAGTCAATAAACCCAAGAATAGAAATACACGATAAGCTAAAAAATGGTAATATAATTACACTTGATAATGGAAGTTTAGCTGTATATGAATTACCAGTAGAAGCAATTCTTGGAGTAATATCCAATCAAAAGGTTAGGGAGGGCGACTTCATTGCTAGAGTTCCAAAAGAATCATCTAAAACTAAGGACATTACAGGCGGTCTTCCGAGAGTGGCAGAATTATTTGAAGCCAGAATTCCAAAAGACCATGCAATAATTGCCGAAGTATCTGGTAAAATTGAATTTGGAAAAGATTATAAGATGAAACGAAAGATTCTTGTGGTTCCTGAAGATAAAAACAAAGAACCGGTTGAATATGTGATATCTAAATCAAAACATCTTTCTGTACAGGAGGGGGACTATGTTGATGTTGGTGATGTTTTGGTAGATGGAAGCGCTGTACCGCATGATATTTTAAGAATTCAAGGTGTTGAGGCTCTAGCCAGTTACTTAACTAAAGAAGTTCAAGATGTTTATAGATTGCAGGGTGTTAAAATTAATGATAAACACATCGAGGTCATAGTAAGACAAATGATGCAAAAAGTTGAGATCACCGAACCTGGTGAAACAACTTTTTTAGCTGGTGAACAAGTTAGTAAAATGGAATTCCAAAATACCAATTTAAAGGCAAAATCTGAGGGTCTAAAAATGGCTGAAGCTTACCCGATTCTTCTAGGTATTACAAAAGCATCACTTCAGACTGATAGTTTTATTTCTGCGGCTTCCTTCCAAGAAACTACTAGAGTTCTTACTGAGGCCTCAGTTTCTGGTAAGATTGATAGTTTGGTTGGCCTTAAAGAAAATGTCATTGTTGGTAGGTTAGTTCCATGCGGAACTGGGTCTTATTTAGCACAAGCCAGAATTGAGGCGGGTAAAAGAGATCAACAACTTTTACAATCCTCAGAATCATTGTCAGATGACGATTCAAGTGCTTAACATAACTTTTTTTACAATTATTCCATTCTTTTGTTGACTCAACGAAAAGATGTATTAATATCCTGTCAATAGTTGGTCGTGGTGTATGCCAAACACAATTAAAACAAGGAAATATAATGCCTACAATCAATCAGTTAATTCGATCTCCAAGATCTAAACAACAAAAGAGAAATAAGGTACCTGCCTTGAATGCATGTCCACAAAAGCGTGGTGTATGTACTAGAGTTTACACAACAACTCCTAAAAAGCCTAACTCTGCACTACGGAAAGTTGCCAGAGTAAAGCTTACTAATGGTTTCGAAGTTACAAGTTATATTCCAGGCGAAGGTCATAACCTTCAAGAACATTCTGTTGTTTTGATTAGGGGTGGCAGAGTTAAAGATCTTCCAGGTGTAAGATACCATGTTTTAAGAGGTATTTTAGATACTGAAGGTGTTAAAGATAGGAAACAAAGACGTTCTAAGTACGGAACCAAACGTCCTAAGTGAGTTTTAAATGTCCAGAAGAAGAGCAGCAGACAAAAGAGAAGTTTTTCCTGATCCAAAATTTAATGATCAGACACTATCTAAATTTATAAACATACTTATGTTAGATGGAAAAAAGTCTTTATCTGAAAAAATTGTATACGATGCTCTTAATAAAGCGTCTCAAGTCATTAAAAACAAAGAACCAATTGATATATTCCTGAATGCGCTAAATAACGTAAAACCTGGCATAGAGGTTCGTTCTAGGAGAGTTGGTGGTGCTACTTATCAAGTTCCTGTGGAGGTCAGGTCTGATAGAGCTCAGGCATTAGCAATAAGATGGATTGTCAGTGCTGCTAGGAAAAGAAATGAAAAGACTATGATAGATCGATTGTCTGCAGAATTTGTCGATGCGCATGAAAATAAAGGTATGTCAGTAAAAAAACGTGAAGATACTCATAAAATGGCAGAGGCCAACAGAGCCTTTTCGCATTATAGGTGGTAAAATGACCAGAAAAACTGATTTGAAAGACTACAGAAATATTGGAATTATGGCCCATATTGATGCAGGTAAAACAACAACAACAGAAAGAATTCTTTATTATACTGGTGTGTCTCATAAAATTGGTGAGGTTCATGATGGTGCGGCAACAATGGACTGGATGGAACAAGAACAAGAAAGAGGTATTACAATAACATCAGCAGCGACCACTTGCTTTTGGAATGATAAAAGGATTAATATTATAGATACTCCGGGTCATGTTGACTTTACTATTGAAGTTGAAAGATCATTAAGAGTTTTGGATGGATCAGTTTGTGTTTTCGACTCTGTAGCTGGTGTAGAACCACAGTCTGAAACCGTTTGGAGACAGGCCGACAAATACGGGGTTCCAAGAATGTGTTTTATTAACAAGATGGATAGAATTGGAGCTGACTTCTACAGATGTGTAGACATGATTAAAGAAAGGCTTGGAGCTATTCCATTAGTAATACAGTTACCTATTGGTAATGAATCTGATTTTAAAGGTTGTATTGACCTTGTAAAGATGCAGGCAATCGTTTGGAAAGATGAATCACTTGGTGCAAAATTTGATTATCAAGATATACCCACCGATCTTTTAGAAAAATCTAACAAATATCGAGAATCGATGTTGGAGACAATTGTTGAGTTGGACGATGAAGTAATGGAAAAGTATTTAGATGGTATGATTCCTGAAGAAAGCATAATTAAGAATTTAATTAGAAAAGGTACAATTTCATCCAAATTTGTTCCTGTTTTATGCGGAAGTGCGTTTAAGAATAAGGGTGTTCAACCAATGTTAGATGCAGTTATTGATTTCTTACCATCTCCTTTAGATGTGCCCGCAATTAAAGGGATTAAGTATGGATCAGAAGAACAAGAGGTACGAGAAAGCTCAGATGCAGCTCCTTTTTCTGCCCTTGCTTTCAAAATAATGAATGATCCATTCGTAGGAAGTTTGACATTTATGAGGGTCTATTCAGGCACTGTTGAAGCAGGATCCTCAGTATTGAATTCTGTAAAAGACAAAAAAGAGAGATTCGGCAGAATGCTTCAGATGCATTCTAATTCTAGAGAGGATATCAAAACTGCTTATGCTGGTGATATTATTGCTGTTGCTGGACTAAAGGATACAACAACTGGTGATACTCTATGTAGTTCAGACAATGCCGTAATACTCGAAAGAATGGAATTTCCTGATCCCGTCATAGAAGTTGCTGTGGAACCTAAAACAAAAGTGGATCAAGAAAAGATGGGTGTGGCGTTGCAAAGACTCGCTGCTGAGGATCCTTCTTTCAAGGTAAGCGTTGATCATGAATCTGGACAAACTGTAATGAAAGGCATGGGAGAACTTCATTTAGAAATTTTAGTTGATAGAATGCAAAGAGAATTTAAAGTTGACGCATCTGTTGGTGCACCTCAAGTAGCTTATAGAGAAACAATAACTGAAAATACTTCAGTTGATTACACTCACAAGAAGCAATCTGGTGGTGCAGGTCAATTTGCAAAGATTGTTCTTGAGTTTGAACCCCTAGAGAAGGGTGAGGGTATTGTATTTGAAAGTAAAATTGTTGGAGGAAGAGTGCCCAAAGAATATATACCAGGGGTTGAAAAGGGGATTAAACTCTCTTGTGATTCTGGTTTTCTGGCTGGATTTCCTGTTATAGATTTTAAATGTACACTTACTGACGGCGCTTATCATGATGTTGATTCAAGTGTAATGGCTTTTGAAATTGCGGCAAGAGCGGCCTTTAGAGAAGCCATGCCTAAAGCAAAAGCTGTACTTTTAGAACCAATGATGAGAGTCGAAGTTGTTACACCTGAGGATTATATGGGAGATATTATAGGCGATTTAAATTCTCGAAGAGGGCAGGTTTCTGGAATGGAACAAAGGGGTGTTAATCATGTTGTGAACTCAATGGTCCCGCTTGCAAATATGTTTGGATATGTTAATAATTTAAGGTCTATGAGTCAGGGTAGAGCGAGTTACACAATGACTTTTGATCATTATGAACAAGTTCCTCATAATGTTGCTGAAGAAGTAAAAGAGAAGGTTTCTGGCTAAATAAATAATTAAAGGAGAAAAGACTATGGCTAAAGAAAAATTTGATAGAAGTAAACCACATTGTAATATTGGAACAATTGGTCATGTTGATCACGGAAAAACAACTCTCACAGCTGCGATCACAAAAGTTTTAGCCGAAAGCGGCGGTGCTACTGCCATGGACTACGCACAAATCGATAAGGCCCCAGAGGAAAAGGAAAGAGGCATTACGATTTCTACAGCTCACGTGGAATACGAAACAGAAAAACGTCATTATGCACATGTTGATTGCCCAGGTCACGCTGATTATGTTAAAAATATGATTACAGGTGCGGCACAAATGGATGGCGCAATACTCGTTGTCTCTGCTGCGGATGGCCCTATGCCCCAGACAAGAGAACACATACTTCTTGCAAGACAAGTGGGTGTTCCTTCCCTGGTTGTATTTCTAAATAAAGTTGATCAAGTAGATGACCAAGAACTGCTCGATTTAGTTGAGATGGAAGTTAGAGAACTTTTATCTAAATATGAGTTTGATGGCGATAACATTCCTATAGTTAAAGGTTCAGCTCTAGCAGCCATTGAAGATTCTAACGAAGAAACAGGAAAAAAAGCAATACTTGATTTAATGGCAAAAATCGATGAACATATCCCCCAGCCTGCTAGACCTTTAGACCAGGATTTTTTGATGCCAATTGAGGATGTTTTCTCAATTTCAGGTAGAGGCACTGTTGTTACAGGTAGGGTAGAAAAAGGAGTGGTTAATGTTAACGAGGAGATTGAAATTATCGGTATAAAGGATACAACAAAAACCGTTTGTACCGGTGTCGAGATGTTCAGAAAACTTCTCGATAGAGGAGAAGCTGGAGACAATGTTGGAGTTCTTTTAAGGGGAACTAAAAGAGAAGAGGTTGAAAGAGGGCAAGTGTTAGCGAAGCCAGGTTCAATAAAGCCTCATAAGAAATTTAAAGCTGAAGCTTATATACTTAATAAAGATGAGGGGGGGAGGCATACTCCTTTTTTCAAAAATTATAGACCTCAGTTTTATTTCAGAACAACGGATGTGACTGGTCAAATTGAGTTGCCGTCTGGTACTGAGATGGTTATGCCTGGTGATAATGTAGCAATGTCTGTAGAGCTTTTAACGCCAATTGCGATGGATAAAGGTTTAAGATTTGCCATCAGGGAGGGCGGAAGAACAGTTGGAGCAGGTGTTGTTGCAGAGATTGTGGAGTAGTATAAAATGGCAAGTCAAAATATTAGAATTCGTCTTAAGGCCTTTGACCACAGAGTTTTAGACCAAAGTGCTCAAGAGATTCTTAGTACAGCCAAACGTACTGGGGCTAATGTAAGAGGACCAGTACCGTTACCTACGAGAATTGAAAAATATACCGTATTAAAGTCTCCTCATGTTGATAAAAAATCAAGAGAGCAACTTGAGATGAGAACACATAAAAGGATGATGGATATCATTGATTGGACACCTCAAACAGTTGACGCTCTTATGAAATTAGAGCTAGCCTCTGGTGTGGATGTTGAAATTAAATTGTAAGGTCAAAATGAGAACAGGGTTAATTGCAAAAAAGATTGGTATGAGCAGAATTTTCAATTCTTCAGGCGTAAATATCCCCGTCACCGTTTTACAACTTGATAATTGTAGGATTCTTCAAAAAAAAACTTTAGAGAATCACGGTTATAATGCTGTTCTTGTATCATTTGGGAAAAAAAAGAAAAATAGGGTTAATAAATGTGATAAAGGTTTTTTTACCAAAATTAAGCAAGAACCCTCACTAAGAAAAAAAGAGTTTCGCGTATCAAAAGAAGGTATGTTAGATATCGGTTTTGAAATTACGACAGATCACTTTATTGTTGGACAAAAAGTTGATGTGAGGGGTAAAACAATTGGAAAAGGTTTTGCCGGAGGAATGAAAAGACACAATTTTGGTGGAAATAGAGCAAGTCATGGTGTTTCTATTTCTCATAGATCTCATGGTTCAACTGGCCAATGTCAGGATCCCGGCAAGGTATTCAAAGGAAAAAAAATGGCAGGAAGATTAGGGGGTGTTAACCGCACAATACAAAACTTAGAAGTAATTAAGACTATAAAAAATGAGAATCTGATTCTGGTTAAAGGTTCAGTGCCGGGTCCTAAGGGTTTATGCGTAACAATTTTTGATTCAATAAAATCTAATAAAAAAATTGATTTACCTTACCCAACTTATGTCGATGAATCTTCAAATAACAATTCTGCCGAAGGTGAAATATCTAGCCCAGTAAATGAAAATTTGGTGAATTCTAAGAATGAATCTAGAGACAAAAAAGTTTCTAACTTACAAAATACTGAAACTAATAATGAGCCAAGCAGTGAAAAAAATGATAAATTCAAAGCACATGTTAATACCCCAAAAGAAGGTGATGACAAGTAATGAAAATTAAAGTTTGCTCAATAGATAATAAGGTAATAAAGGATATTAACCTGAATAAAAAAATCTTTGAACAGGAAATAAAACCAGAAATTATTCACAGGATGATTAAATATCAACTTGCGAAAAAACAATCTGGAAACCATAAGACAAAAAGTATCTCCGAAATTTCTGGTACAACAAAAAAGCCTTTTAAGCAAAAAGGTACAGGTAGTGCAAGACAAGGAAGTAAGAGATCCCCACACATGAGGGGAGGTTCTGCAATGTTTGGACCAAAGGTTAGATCACATGCTCATAAACTTCCAAAAAAAATCAGACAACTTGCTCTTAAAATGGCCTTATCCCAAAAGGCAAAAGACGGAAAATTGAAGATAATTTCTGATCTTAATATTAAAAGCAACAAGACATCTTTTTTGAAGGATACATTTAAAAAACTAAATATTGATTCTGCTTTATTTATAAGTGGTGAGAAAATTGAAAAAAACTTTGTGTTTGCTTCAAGAAATATTCCTAACATAGATGTTTTGCCATCTTGTGGTATTAATGTTTACAGCATTATAAGAAGAGATAGTTTAATTTTAACTGAGGAGGCTATCTCTTCAATTAATAAAAGGTTTGAAAAATGAGAGGTATTTCTGAAGAAAGAAAGTTTGAAATTGTTAGATCTCCTTTAATTTCTGAGAAGTCCACTTTTGTCTCTCAGTTCAACCACTATGTGTTTAAAGTTTCAAGATCAGCTACAAAACATGAAATTAAGTTGGCGATTGAAAAGCTTTTTAATGTTAAAGTTTCATCTGTTAATACCTTAATTCAAAAAGGTAAGGTTAAAAGGTTCAAAGGTAAACTTGGGAAGAGAGTTAGTATAAAGAAAGCCTATGTGAGACTCGATAAGAATAATAGCATTGATTTTTCTAGTGGGGTAAAATAATGGCTCTTAAGAATTTCAAACCAATAACGCCGGGACAGAGAGGTCTCGTTTTAACAGAAAAAAATGAGCTTCATAAAGGAAAGCCCCTTAAAAAACTGGTAAAAGGGATAAAATCCAGTGGTGGGAGAAATAATCATGGTCATGTGACTGCGCGAAGAAAAGGAGGAGGTCATAAAAGAAAGTACAGAATTATTGACTTTAAGAGGGGAAAAGAATCTTTGTTTGCTAATGTTGAAAGAATAGAGTACGACCCGAACAGATCTTCATTTATTGCTCTAATTAAATATACTGATGGCGAATATTCTTATATTTTATGTCCTCAAAAGATTGCAGTAGGAGATAAAGTAATTTCTGCTGATGACGCTGAAATTAAACCAGGAAATTGCCTTAAACTAAGAAATATTCCAGTTGGCACACTGGTTCATAACATAGAATTAAAACCTGGAAAGGGCGGACAACTTTCCAGATCTGCCGGCACCTACGGGCAACTAGCTGGTAAAGACCAAGAATATGCGCAAATTAAAATTTCATCAGGTGAAATGAGATCAGTTAGAGTAGAATGCAAAGCTACAATTGGAATGGTTTCAAACCCTGACCAAAAAAATATAAAGTTAGGGAAAGCCGGAAGAAACAGATGGTTGGGCATTAGACCTTCAGTAAGAGGAGTAGCGATGAACCCTGTTGATCATCCCCATGGTGGTGGAGAAGGTAGGACATCGGGGGGGAGAAACCCTGTATCACCGTGGGGACTGTCTGCAAAAGGAAAGAAAACCAGAAATAATAAAAGAACTGACAAATTTATCATTAAAAGCAGGCACAAAAAGTAGGATTATATGACAAGATCAGTATGGAAAGGACCCTTTGTTGATGCGTATCTGATTAAAAAGTCAGATGCTGTAAGAAATTCTGGAAGAAATGATGTTATTAAAACTTGGTCTAGACGTTCAACTATATTACCACAGTTTGTTGGTTTAACCTTTGGAGTTCATAATGGTAAAAAGCATGTTCCTGTTACAGTGACTGAGAATATGGTTGGTCATAAATTTGGGGAATTTTCACCAACAAGAACTTATAGAGGCCATACTGCTGATAAAAAAACAGGTAAATAATAATGGTTAAAAAAAAAAATCAGTTACAGAATTCAGATCAAACCGGTTTGGCCAGTGCTTCTGCAAAGTCAGTAAAAACTAGCCCCCAAAAAGCTAATTTAGTATTAGGTCTTATAAGGGGACAAAATGCAGAGTCGGCCATAAATTCTTTACAATTCTCAACAAGGAGAATTTCAAACGATATTAAGAAGATATTAAAGGCAGCAATTTCTAACGCCGAAAACAATCATCAACTTGATATTGACAAGCTTATTGTTCATGAAGCATACGCCGGTAAAGCTATGGTTATGAAAAGATTTAGACCAAGAGCAAGAGGCAGGTCAGGTAAAATTTTAAAGCCTTATTCAAACATAAAGATCATACTAAAAGAGCGTGAAGATATAAATGTTGAAAAATCTAAAGATGAGAATAAAAAAACACTTGAGACAAAACAAAATAATGATAAAACAAAGAATCAAAATTTAAATAAACAGTCTAAGGAAGTAAGTGATGGGCCAAAAAGTTAATCCAATTGGTTTACGTTTAGGTATAAACAAATCTTGGCAATCAAGATGGTTTGCCGAAAAAAATTACGCAAAACTACTAGAAGAGGATTTAAATTTAAGGAAGTTTCTATTCAAAAGACTCTCGTCCGCAGGAATTTCTAAAATTGTTATTGAGAGGCCTGCTAAGCTTGCGAAGATTACTGTTTACACAGCAAGACCTGGAGTTATAATCGGAAAGAAGGGCTCGGATATTGAGAAACTTAGGAGTGATATAATAAAAATGGTAGGTGGAGACGCTAGTCTTAATATTATGGAAATAAGGAAGCCTGAGATTGATTCTAAACTTGTAGCAGATAATATCGCGCTTCAGTTAGAAAGACGAGTTGCGTTTCGCAGAGCAATGAAAAGAGCTGTTCAGTCAGCCATTAGGGTAGGTGCACAAGGAATAAGAATTAATTGTAGTGGAAGATTAGGTGGTGCTGAGATAGCAAGAATGGAGTGGTATAGGGAAGGAAGAGTTCCCCTTCACACTCTCAGAGCAAATATTGATTATGGAGTAGCGAGAGCCAATACGACTTATGGAATTTGCGGTATTAAAGTTTGGATTTATAAGGGTGAATTACTCGATGAATTTAAAAATTCTGATGAAAAAGCTAGCGATATAAAAAAAACGGAATCAAAGATTATTTAAGATAAAATGTTACAACCAAAAAAACCAAAATATAGAAAACAGTTTAAGGGAAGAATGCATGGCAATTCTAAAGGTGGAAATTTGTTAAATTTTGGTTCATTTGGACTAAAAGCTTTATCTCCTGCCAGAATAAATTCTAGACAAATTGAGGCAGCTAGAAGAACAATTTCCAGGCATTTAAAAAGATCTGGAAGAGTTTGGATCAGAATTTTTCCAGATGTTCCAATAACAAAAAAGCCTGCTGAGGTTAGACAGGGAAAAGGGAAAGGTGCTGTTGAATATTGGGCCGCGAAAGTTAAGCCTGGCAAGATAATGTTTGAAATAGACGGAGTTTCTAGAGAATTGGCTAAACAGGCTTTAAGCCTTGCCTCCGAAAAATTACCCAATAATAGTAAATTTGTTGTAAGATTGGGTTTGTGATTATGAAAAATTTGAAGGAGTACAGAGATCTTAAACAGTCAGAATTAAAAAATAAGATTGGTGAATTTAGGAAAGAGGCATTAAATCTACGCTTTCAGAAATCAAGCGGTCAGTTAGAAAATACCGCTAGGATTTCATTTGTAAGAAAAGAAATTGCCCGTATTAAAACAATAATTGAAGAAAAAAAAGTTAAGGGTCAGGGAATTTAGGATATGCCAAAAAGAATATTACAGGGGACGGTGGTTTCAAATAAAGCTAACAAAACAATATCGGTTCTTGTGGAACGAAAAATTATGCATCCAGTTTATAAAAAATATATTAAAAGAACAAAAAAATATGCTGTTCATGATGAAGAAAACAAGTCACAGCTTGGTGAAATTGTTAAAATTCAAGAAAATAGACCGATATCAAAAACAAAAAAGTGGATTTTAATTAGTTAGGAATTTTATGATTCAAATGCAAAGTACATTAAATATAGCTGATAACTCGGGTGCTAAACTGGTGCAGTGTATAAAAGTTTTAGGCGGATCAAAAAGGAAATCTGCAAGTATTGGTGATGTTATAGTTATAACTGTAAAAGATGCCATACCAAGAGGAAAAGTGAAAAAAGGTGAAATTCATAAGGCTGTTATTGTTAGAACTGCTAAAGAAATCTATAGAAATGATGGTTCATCAATCAAATTTGATAATAATTCTGCTGTTTTAATAAATAATAACGGTGAACCACTTGGTACAAGAATTTTTGGTCCCGTAACGAGAGAACTAAGATTAAAAAAGTATATGAAGATTATTTCTTTAGCACCTGAGGTGCTATAATGAGCGTAAAAATTAAGAAAGGTGACCTCGTATATGTTAATTGTGGAAAAGACAAGGGTAAAACAGGAAAGGTGACCAAAGTTTTGACAAAGAAAAATAGGTTATTTGTTGAGGGCGTAAATATGGTTAAAAAACATACCAAACCATCACAAAATAATAAGGGAGGTATTGAAAATATGGAAATGCCACTACACATTTCAAATGTTTCTCACCTCGACCCGAAAGATAATAAACCAACAAAGATAGGATTTAAGACACTTAAGGATGGAAAAAAAGTAAGATTTTTTAAAAGATCTGGAGAAACAATAGGTTAGTAACTATGGCAAGACTCAAAGAACATTATGATAAAGAAATTAAGAAAAAACTGATGGAAACACTAAAGTATAGGAATGAATTTCAAATACCCAAGATTAGTAAGGTGGTTTTAAATATTGGTGTTGGTGAAAATGCTCTTGATTCAAAAAAAATTAATTCTGCATTAAACGATCTAACTCTTATTTCAGGACAAAAGCCAACAATTACCAAGGCAAAAAAAAGCATTGCAGGTTTTAAACTTAGGAAGGGTATGAACATTGGATGCAAAGTAACACTTAGAAAAAATAGGATGTATGAATTTATTGATAGACTGATTACTATTGCTTTACCAAGAGTAAGGGATTTCAAAGGCCTGTCAGAAAAAGGTTTTGATGGAAAAGGCAATTTTTCTATTGGCATTAAAGAACAAATTATTTTTCCAGAAATAGATTATGATAAAATAGATAAAGTAAGAGGAATGGATGTTTCTATAGTTACATCAGCAAATACTGATAATGAAGCTCTTGAACTTTTAAAGGGTTTTAATTTTCCATTTAACTAAAGGTTTAATTATGTCAAAACTAAGCATTATACAGAGAAATAAAAAAAGAATCAGACTATACAAGAAGTTTAAATTAAAACACGATAAACTTTTGAAAATAGCTAATAACAAAAAAATGTCGCCCGATGAACAATTCCAGGCGAGGCTAAAATTATCAAAAATTCCCAGAAACGCATCTAAGGTTAGAATTAGGAATAGATGTATTCTTACAGGCAGAGGTAGAGGTGTTTATAGAAAATTTAATTTATCTAGAATAGCATTTAGGGAGTTGTCAGCTATTGGACAGATCCCTGGCATTACAAAATCGAGTTGGTAAGTTGAAAGGAAATATAATATGAGTTTATCAGATCCTATGGGTGACATGCTTACAAGAATTAGAAATGGTCAAGTAAGAAAAAAAGATTGTGTAAGTATGCCTGCTTCAAGATTTAGAGAGAACGTGCTAGATGTTCTTCACAGAGAGGGTTATATAAGAGGATTTAGTAAGATAAATAATGAGAATAAGAATGAATTTAAGATTGAACTAAAATATACTGAAGGTGAACCAGTTATAAAAAGAATTTCAAGAGTTTCAACTCCAGGAAGAAGGGTCTATTCAAAAATTAAAGATTTACCAAGAAACTTTGATGGGCTTGGTATTTCTATTCTCTCAACTTCAAAAGGAGTTCTTTCAGATAATGAAGCAAGAAAAGAAAATGTTGGTGGAGAAATATTATGCAAAGTATTTTAGGAGAATATTATGTCTAGGAGTGGAAGAATTCCAATTACAATACCTGAATCTACCAACGTAGCCATTGACGACGGATTTCTTGTGGCCAAAGGAAAATTAGGTGAGTTAAAGTTCAAGTTGGATGCAAGCACCAATGTTAAGTTACAGGATGGGGCTGTTGAAGTAAAACCAAAAGATGATTCAAAAAAAGCTAAAGAAATGTGGGGTACAGTTAGGTCTAGAATTTTCAATATCATTTATGGGGTTACAGAAGGATTTTCTAAAAATCTCATTTTAAACGGTGTTGGTTATAAGGCTATTTTAAAGGGTAAAATGTTAGAATTGAATCTTGGTTATTCTCATCCAATAAATTTTAATATACCAGATGATATAGAGATTAAAGTTAAGAAGCCTACAGAAATATCAATTTTTGGAAGTGATAAACAAAAGGTAGGCCAAATAGCGTCAAATATACGTTCATTCAGGAAACCCGAGCCCTACAAAGGTAAAGGAATTAAATATCAGGATGAAATAATAAGAAGAAAAGAAGGAAAAAAGAAATGATAGATAAAAATAGGCTCAGAAAAAAAAGACTTCAAAGAAATAGATATAGAATTTCGAAAAAAAGTAATTCTAGCATTAGAATGAGTGTATTTAGATCCAGCAAACATATATATGTGCAAATCATTGATGATAGTTATTCAAAAACACTTTTTTCAGCCTCTAGCATTGATCCAAATCTTAAACTCAAAAAAGGCAGTAATAAAGAAGCTGCTTTCAAAGTAGGTGAAAAAATTGCCGACCTGTTAAAAGAAAATAGTTTTCAAAAGGAGATCACATTTGATAAAGGGAGCTACAAATATCATGGTAGGGTAAAAGAATTAGCTGAAGGCGCTAGATCTAAAGGTTTAAAAATTTGACAGTGGTTAATATAAAGTAATGAGTGAAAAAGATTTAGAAAATAAAAACGAAAAAATTGGTTTAGAACCCGATAAAAAGTCCAAGAGTGTTAATCTTGATAAAAATAATTCGTTACTGGAAGATAAAAAAGTAGTAGAAAAAATGGATAAAAATTTAGAAAAAAAAGATTTAAAAAAGTCTGAAGTAGATGAAAAAAATCTTTCAAAAGATAAAAATAAAGAACAAAACAAACCTGATAAGACGATTAAGGCTAAATCAAAAAATGAAGGCAACAATATACAAAAGTCGCAAAATAAAATAGATGAAAAAGAAAACAATAAAACACAAAAAAATATAAATGCAACTTCGTCAAAAAGTTCAAAAAACAATAATGAAGATGGGAGTGAATACGTTGAAAAGTTAGTTAGTATAAATAGAGTAGCAAAAGTTGTGAAAGGTGGTCGACGATTTAGTTTTGCCGCATTAGTTGTTGTTGGGGATGGAAACGGAATGGTTGGACATGGTAAAGGAAAGGCTAAGGAGGTTCCGGAAGCTATAAAAAAAGCTACGGATGAGGCAAAGCTTAATATGTTGAGAGTTCCTTTGCGTCAAGGTAGAACACTGCATCATGATATTTCCGGGAGATTTGATTCTGGGAGGGTTTATCTAAGAAGTGCACCGTCTGGTACTGGAGTGATCGCTGGAGGACCGATGCGAGCAGTTTTTGAAGCGCTAGGTATTCAAGATATTGTTGCAAAGTCTGTTGGTAGTTCAAATCCACATAACATGATAAGAGCTACTTTTGAAGCTCTCAAGATGGTTACATCGCCTAAAATTATAGCAACAAGAAGAGGTTTAAAAATTAATGATATTACTAAGAGAAGAAAAATTTCTCCTTCAGGACAAGGCGGTAGTCAGGATGGCTAAAATAAAAGTGACTCAAATTAAAAGTACAATTGGAAGGCATAATAAGCAAAAAAAAATTTTAATTGGACTCGGACTAAATAAAATTAATAGATCAAAAAACTTAGAATCTACTGAAAGTATTAAAGGCATGATTAAAAAAGTCAAACATCTAGTAAAAATTGAGGGTGCAGGTAAGAATGAAACTTAATACATTTATTTCAAATAAAAAAGTTAATAAAAAACCTAAAAGGATTGGAAGAGGTATTGGATCAGGAAAAGGGAAGACTGCTGGCAGAGGAATGAAAGGTCAAAAGTCAAGAAGTGGAGTGAGTATCAATGGTTTTGAAGGTGGACAAATGCCTTTGCATATGAGACTTCCAAAGCACGGGTTTAAAAATCCTTTTAAAAAAAAATATTTGTTGCTTTCAACTGATAAATTAAATGAACTTTCGGAGAAAAAACTTATTTCCGGTGACAAAAATATTACTATTAAAGACTTAAGTAAATTAAATGTTAAAGTAAGTAAAAAATACAAGGGCTTGAAGATTTTAGCTGGAAATAAATTGAATTCTAAAATTAGTATTGAAGCCCATGCTGTATCTAAGAAGGCTCTTGATCTTTTTAAAAAAGCAGGGGGGTCTGTTGAATTAGTAAAGTTTGAAATACCAAAAAATGATAAGCCAATAACTGCTAAAAAAAAGAAAAAAGTTAATGCTCCAAAAACTATTTCAGATAATATTGTAAAGAAAAAAAAAGAATTGAATAAGAGTAATACTAAATCAGTTAAATCTGCAAAAAAAATTGAACCATCTACTAAAAATAAAACACAAAAAAGTAAAAACGATGATAAGAAATAGTTATGGTTTCTGCTGCTGAACAACTTGCCTCTAATATAAATTTAAGCTCAATTGCTCAAGCTGAGGACCTAAAAAAAAGAATTTGGTTTACTTTACTGGCCCTCATAGTTTATAGAATAGGAACATATATTCCAATACCAATGATAGACCCAAAATCGCTAGAAAATATTTTTAGCCAAAATGTGGGTGGAATCTTAGGTATGTTTGATATGTTTGCTGGCGGCGCCTTAGGCAGAATGACTATATTTGCTCTAAATATTATGCCCTATATTTCTGCAAGTATAATTATGCAACTTTTGACTGTTGTTTCTCCTCAACTAGAGCAATTAAAAAAAGAAGGAGAATCGGGTAGGAAAAAAATTAATCAGTATGCAAGATATGGAACAGTTATACTTGCAACAGTTCAAGGTTATGGTGTAGCTGTAGGCATTGAAAATATGACCGCGGAAGGTTTAAGTGCAGTTACAAATCCTGGTTACTATTTTAGATTTATTACTGTTGTTACATTAGTTTCTGGAACACTTTTTTTAATGTGGTTAGGAGAACAGATAACACAAAGAGGAATTGGGAATGGTATTTCTTTGATAATTTTTACTGGGATTGTTTCTCAACTTCCAGTAGCTCTCAGTTCAACATTTGAACTAGGAAGAACTGGGGCACTTTCAACTCTATTTATTATTTTTTTAATATTAATGTCAGTATCAGTAATTGCTTTTATGGTTTATGTTGAGAGAGCGCAAAGACGAATTTTGATTCAATATCCAAAAAGACAGATGGCATCTGGAGGTAGAATGGCCGACTCAAGTCATTTACCTTTAAAAATTAATACTTCAGGTGTGATTCCTCCAATATTTGCGAGTTCTCTTCTTCTTTTACCTGTTACTTTTGTAAGCTTTAATTCTGGTTCAGGTCCAGATTGGTTAAATACTTTGAGTATATTTTTAGGGCGGGGGCACCCAGTTTATTTATCTTTATATATTGGTTTAATAGCTTTCTTTGCTTTTTTTTATACTGCAATTGTATTTAATCCAAAAGATACTGCCGAAAACCTCAAAAAATACGGAGGTTTTATACCTGGTATTCGTCCAGGAGAAAATACCACGGAGTATTTAGATTATGTTTTGACTAGGTTAACAGTTTTGGGCGCTCTATATTTGTGTGCTGTTTGTTTATTACCAGAATTGCTTATTTCAAAATACAAAGTTCCTTTCTATTTTGGTGGTACAAGTTTATTAATTGTCGTAAGTGTTACGATGGATACTGTTACACAAATTCAATCATACCTATTGGCTCACCAGTATGAAGGTCTAATTAAAAAATCAAATCTTAGAACAAGAAGAAGATGACCAATTTAGTACTTCTTGGACCACCAGGTTGTGGTAAAGGAACTCAGTCTAAAATATTGGTTGATACTAAACAATATTTTCAAGTTTCTACAGGTGATCTTTTAAGAAAATCAGTTAATTCCGGTTCTAAACAAGGAATAGCAGTAAAGAAAATTATGGAAAAAGGTGAATTAGTTCCAGATTCTATGGTAATTGAAATGTTATTAGATGTAATTAAAAAACACAAAAAAAAAAGTTTTATTTTTGATGGCTTCCCTAGAAATATCAATCAGGCAGAACAGTTAGAAAAATCTTTTAATAAAAATAAGACTAAGATTAATTTTGTGATTTTTATCAATGTAAACTTGGATATTTTAGAGGAAAGAATAAAAAAAAGAATTGAAGAATCAGATCAAAATAATGTAAGAGAGGATGACAATATAAACACTTTGTTAAAGAGAGTGGAAATCTATAAAGAAATGACTCTTCCATTATTAGACTACTACAAAAGAAAAGATCTGCTTTGGGAGATTGACGGTATGCAACCGATTGATGTTGTAAGTAAAAATATTAAAGAAATTATTGCGAATTGAGATTGACTTAAAAAAAAAAAAAATTATAATTCAATTTTTGCATTAAATTCATGGAGACTAGTTTGTGGCAAGAATAGCCGGTGTTAACATACCCTCATCAAAGAGAATTGAAATAGCTTTGACCTATATCCATGGTATTGGAAAATCTTTTTCTCTGAAAATATGTAAATCTACTAATGTTGACGTAACTAAAAGAGTTAATCAACTAAATGAAGATCAAATTATAAAAATAAGAGAGTTTATAGACAGCAATTTTACAGTAGAAGGTGACTTAAGAAGAGATGTATCAGGTAATATAAAACGGTTAACTGACTTAGGTTGCTATAGAGGGTTAAGACACAGGAATAAGTTACCAGTTCGTGGTCAAAGAACACATACAAATGCCAGAACAAGAAAGGGTAAAGCTATTCCAATTGCAGGAAAGAAAAAAGCTGTATAACAATGGAAAAGAAATCTCAAAAAATAAAAAAAAAAGTAAAAAAAAATGTTCCTTCTGGGATTGCTTATATAAATTCAACTTTTAACAACACGATCATAACAATTACAGACTTAAATGGTAACACTGTGTCCTGGTCTTCATCTGGCAATAAGGGGTTTAAAGGCTCAAGAAAGTCCACTCCATTTGCAGCCCAACTTGCGGCTGAAGAGGCAGGAAAGAAGGCAATTGAACACGGTATGAAAAATGTTGAAGTAATTATAAAAGGACCTGGTTCTGGCAGAGAATCAGCCATAAGAGCTCTTGGTTCCTCAGGTTTGAATGTAACAATTATTAAAGACATTACTCCTATACCTCACAATGGATGCAGACCTCCTAAAAAAAGAAGAGTATAAAATTTAACAATATAAATAAGGTAACATAAGTGATTAATAAAAACTGGAAAGAACTCATAAAACCCAAGAAAATTGTGTTTGAAAAAGGGAAAAGCAAATTAACCTCCGCAGAACTTGTGGCTGAACCTCTTGAAAGTGGATATGGCCAGACTCTTGGAAATATGTTAAGAAGGGTTTTATTATCTTCAATTAGAGGGGCAGCCGTAACTTCAATTATGATAGAGGGTGTTACTCATGAATTTACATCTATACCTGGAGTAATTGAGGATGTTACAGAAATAATTCTCAATATTAAGCAATTAGCAATTAAATTAAATGATGTAGAAAGTACAAAGATTTATTTGAAGGCATCTGGTCCAAAAAAACTAACTGCAGGAGACATTGATTGTGGTTCTCATGTAGAAATACTCAATAAAGATTTACATATTTGTACAATTGACTCTAAATCCTCAATAAACATAATTTTAAATGTTTCAGAGGGTAAGGGTTTTGTTCCTGCAAATGTTAATGCTGAAGAAGAATTACCATTAGGAACCATCCCAGTAGATTCTTTTTTTTCTCCAGTTAAAAGAGTTTCTTATAAGGTCGAAAATTCAAGAGTTGGACAAGTTACTGATTATGATAAGTTGGTTATGCAAATTGAAACTAATGGTTCAGTCGTACCTGAAGATTCTGTGGCGTTTGCAGCACGAATTATTGATGAACAATTAAAAATGTTCATAAATTTTGATGAACCAGAGGAAGAAAAGGACGTTATGGTTCAAGAAGAATCTAGTTTGAATATCAACCTACTGAGGAAGGTTGAAGAACTTGAACTATCTGTTAGATCTGCAAATTGTTTAAAGAATGATGAAATTGTTTATATAGGAGATCTTGTTCAAAAATCAGAATCAGAAATGCTAAGAACGCCAAATTTTGGAAGAAAGTCACTTAATGAAATAAAAGAGGTTTTAAGCTCAATGACTCTCGAATTAGGTATGAAAATTGAAGGTTGGCCTCCAGAAAATATTGAAGAAATTAGAAGAAAACTTGAAGAACCCTATTAAAGGAAATAAAAATGAGACATGGAATTTCAGGGAGAAAACTTAATAGAACAAGCAGTCACAGAAAATCTTTATTTATGAATTTATCTAACTCACTTATTGTTAATGAGCAGATTAAAACAACTTTATTTAAGGCAAAGGAGTTAAGACCTTTTGTTGAAAAGCTAATCACTATTGGAAAAAAAAATACCCTACAATCAAAAAGAAAGATTTTCTCTGTCCTCAGAGATAATAACAGTGTAAAAAAAGTTTGCGATATTTTGTCTAAAAGATATTTAAAGAGATCTGGTGGTTACACCAGGATAATTAAGGCTGGTTACAGATATGGCGATGCCTCACCAATGGCTGTAATTGAGTTTTTAAATAGAGACAAGACAGCTAAAGGAAAACTTGATAGGGAAAGAATAAATACAAAAAAATCTTCAGAGGAACCAAAGGCGAATACCCTAAGCACTACGACTAAGACCACTCCAAAGGAATCTGAAGTTAAATTAGAAAAGTCTGAAGAAAAAAAGTAGTTAATTTAAATCTTTATGTTTGTTAATAAAAAACAAATAATAAATGTTAGCGAAGAATTCATTAATACCAGAATAGATTATTGGCTAAAAAAAAATTATCCATCGTTTCATTATTTTTTTTTATGTAAGCTCATTAGAAAAGGTGTTGTTAAGATTAATGGAAAGAAATGTTCACAAAATACAATTCTGAAGGAAAATGATCTTGTTAGAATACCTAATATTTTACTAACAAAAAATAAAATCGAAGAATATAACATTACACCAAATTTATCAAAATTAGTCCAAAGTTGGCTTATATATAAAGATAGAGATATTATAGTTATAAATAAGCCAAACGGTCTTGCCGTTCAAGGTGGAACCAATATAAAGCTTAATTTAGATTTACTTCTTGATTCTCTAAAATTTTCCTATCCTGAAAAACCCAAAATCGTACATAGGATTGACAAGGATACATCAGGTTTACTAACACTAGCAAGAAACTTAAAAATGGCTAAATATTTAAGTCTTCTTTTTAAAGAAAAAAAAATTACAAAACTTTATTTAGCAATCGTTTATGGAAGATTAGAAAAAAATCACGATAAAATTAAATCTGATATTGTTTATGATGGGAAGATGCATTTTTCAGAAACTCATTTTTGGAAATTAAATTCTAATAAAAATTACTCACTTCTTATTATTAAACCAGTTACAGGTAGAAAACATCAAATCAGAAAACACCTGATATCAAAAAAATTACAAATTTTAGGTGACAAAAAATACTTTATCCACAAGAACAGAGAATTAAACAACAGTAAAACGCTACATTTACATGCCTTTTATTTTTCTTTTACGGATTCCAATGAAAAGTTAAGATCTTTCACTGCTGAAATTCCTAATCATTTTCTAGTTGACTTGAAAAAATATGGACTTGAATTTAGGGAAAAACTAATAAATTTTGATTATTACACATAATATGCCTAAAAGTTATTCCATAATAATAAAAAAAAAAAAATATTTTTTATTAGAAAATAAAAAAGAAATAACAATAAATAATAAAAAAATTGTCTTTGATAGCAAAGATGAGGCTTTAAATTTTGAAAAAAGAATTTTAGAAATCAACTCTGAACTACCACATGAAATCATTGCATTATTTTACTTTTCCTCAAAATTACAAAAAGAAAATCGCATGAATATAGTTAGTTTGATTTTAGAGAAATTAACATTTGATAATCTTTTATATTTAAGTCCTATTGATAAAGAAATAAATGTAACAATAAGAAAAAATCAAAAAAAATATGTTTCTATTTTTGAAAAAAAATTTGATTTAAAGTTTACATTATTAGAAAGTTCAATTGATTATCAAATCAATTTATTCACAAATAAGTTCAAAATCTATCTTGAAAATTTAAGTAATGAAGGTTTAACTGTTTTTTATAAATTTACACAATTAAATAGCTCTCCAATTTTGACCTACCTATTTTATGAAGAAAGAATAAATTTAGACACACTTTATAAAATAAGCAATTTTGAAGACATATATAACGAAAAAAAATGGGGAAAGACCGATGAAAAAATGATAATTAATAAAAATTTAAAAAAAACTTTTAAAAATCTCTTAAATTTCTTTAGACTGATCACTTAATTGCATTATAATGTTAAATCTATTGAAGGATAACTTAGATGTATGAAATTTTAAAAAAATTAAATAAAAAACGTAAATTAGCCATTGAAGGTGGTGGAAAAAAGAGAACAGATTCTCAACATAAAAAAGGCAAACTTACTGCCAGGGAAAGAATAGAGGTGCTCCTTGATCCTGGTACATTTGAAGAATGGGATATGTTTGTTGAACACAGATGTTCAGAGTTTGAAATGGATTCGCAAAAAATACCGGGGGATGGGGTAGTAACTGGTTATGGAACAATTAACGGAAAATTAACATTTGTGTTTAGCCAGGACTTTACAGTTTTTGGAGGTTCATTATCCGAATCGCACGCAGAAAAAATATGTAAAATAATGGACAAAGCACTCCAAGTTGGAGCGCCAGTTATTGGGCTAAATGATTCTGGAGGTGCGAGAATTCAGGAAGGTGTTGCTTCTTTAGCTGGATATGCAGAGGTTTTCCAAAGAAATGTTTTATCTTCTGGTGTTATACCACAAATTTCAGTGATTATGGGTCCATGTGCAGGAGGTGCTGTTTATAGTCCCGCAATGACTGATTTTATTTTCATGGTGAAAGATTCATCTTATATGTTTGTTACTGGCCCTGATGTTGTAAAAACTGTTACTCATGAAGAGGTGAGTCACGAAGAGCTAGGTGGAGCGTCAACACATACACAAAAATCTGGTGTTGCCGATCTGGCATTTGAAAATGATATCGAGGCACTATTTCAGCTAAGAAGATTCATGGGTTTCTTACCTGCCTCCAATAAAGAGCTACCCCCAGTAAGAAATTCCGAAGATCCATCAGATAGAGTTGAGATGTCACTTGACACACTTGTACCAGATAATCCAAATAAACCATATGACATGCTAGAACTAATAACAAAGGTTGTTGATGATAGAGATTTTTTTGAATTACAACCAGAATATGCATCAAATATTTTGACTGGTTTTGGACGAATGACGGGTTCTCCAATTGGGATTGTTGCCAATCAACCAATGGTTCTTGCTGGTTGTTTAGATAATAATTCTGCAAGAAAAGCAGCAAGATTTGTTAGATTTTGTGATTGTTTTAATATACCTATTGTAACTTTTGTTGATGTCCCCGGCTTTCTTCCTGGTACTTCTCAAGAATATAATGGGATAATAAAACATGGTGCAAAACTACTTTTCGCGTATGCAGAAGCTACAGTTCCAAAAATAACAATAATTACTAGAAAGGCCTACGGAGGTGCGTATGATGTTATGAGTTCTAAACATCTACGTGGTGACGTAAATTTTGCGTGGCCACATGCTGAAATTGCTGTCATGGGTCCAAAGGGTGCAGTGGAAATTATTTTCAGAAATGAACTCAGTGATGAAAAAAAAATAGAGAAAAGAACCAATGAGTATAGAGAAAGGTTTTCAAATCCATTTATTGCAAGTAGTAGGGGTTTTATAGATGATGTGATTATTCCTCATACTACAAGAATGAGAATCTGCAGATCTCTTGAAATGTTGAAAAAGAAAAAGTTATCAAATCCATGGAAAAAACATGACAATATTCCTTTATAGTAATTTTTAAAATGGTTTCAAAACTCTTAATTGCAAATAGAGGAGAGATAGCTTGTCGCATTATACGCACTGCTAAAAAAATGGGGATAACAACAGTTTCAATTTGTTCAGAAGCTGATTTATATTCGCCTCATGTGGAGATGGCAGATGAAAGAGTTTTTATTGGAGGATTCTCCTCAGCGGAAAGTTATTTAGACATAAAAAAAATAAAAAAAGCAATAATAGAATCAAATTCTGATGCGGTTCATCCTGGGTATGGATTCTTATCAGAAAACAAAAATTTTGCTGATGAGATAACTAGTATGGGTATAAATTTTATTGGTCCGCCAAGCGAAGCTATCGAAATAATGGGAGATAAAATAAAGTCAAAAAAGTTTGCTAAAAGTGCCAATGTTTCAGTTGTGCCAGGGGGTTTAGAAAGCATCTCGTCAGTTGATAAAGCAATTTTAGAGGCTGAGAAAATGGGTTTTCCCGTAATTATTAAAGCATCTGCTGGCGGTGGCGGAAAGGGAATGAGAGTTGTTTATAACAAAAGGGAACTCCACGAAAGTTTTAATTCAGCAGTAAATGAGGCAAAGTCTAGCTTTGGAGATAGTAGAGTTTTCATTGAAAAATTTATTGAAAGTCCGAGGCATATAGAAATTCAAATAGTTGGAGATAAATTTGGAAATTTCATTCATCTTGGAGAAAGAGAATGTTCTATTCAAAGAAGACATCAAAAGGTTATTGAAGAAGCACCCAGTACTTTTGTAGATAATCGACTTAGAGAAAAAATGGCAAAACAAGCAATAGATCTTGCAAAATCTGTAGGATACTTTTCAGCAGGAACAGTTGAGTTTGTAGTTGATTGTAAAAAAAATTTTTATTTTTTAGAAATGAATACGAGACTTCAAGTGGAACATCCAGTTACTGAATTGATCACAGGCATAGATATTGTTGAATTGATGATTAAGATTGCTTCTAACGAGAAAATTGGTATGAAACAAGAAAATATAAAGTTTTCTGGATCTGCTATTGAAGCTAGAATATATGCAGAGGATTCCGCAAGAAAGTTTTTACCGTCAATTGGACGTTTAACAAGATATATTGAGCCTAAAACTAAAAATATTAGGATTGACTCAGGAGTTGTGGAGGGATCTGAAATAAGTATGTATTATGATCCAATGATTTCCAAATTATGTGTCCATTCAGAAGATAGAACTACAAGTATAAATACTATGATAAATGCCCTTGATAGATATTTGATTAACGGAGTAAAGACTAACAAAGATTTTCTCTCAAGTATATTACATAATAATAAGTTTAATAGTGGTGATACAACGACTGATTTTATAGAAAATTTTTATCCAGATGGTTATAATTCAGAAGACAATACAGATAACCCTAATAATGATATCATTTCA
>MDTB01185197.1_pt1 | contig 25506 bp, 20 predicted proteins | sample 811161 | NCBI WGS metagenome assembly MDTB01 (sample SAMN05326650, study PRJNA326480) | marine metagenome | isolation source: seawater | place: Mediterranean Sea | collected 2009
CGGGACATAGTGTGGATTTCGAGATTACTGAGGATGAGAAAACAAACCAAGGTTTAATTGTTACTTTAGAGCAGTTTTTTTGGATCATCGGGCTAGTTTTTTGTTTATGGATTTTTGGTTTTTATGTTGCAATCCCGGTTTTCTTGTTTCTTTATTTGCGCAGATATCGTGAATCCGTATATCTATCACTGGTTCTGTCTGGAACTTTAGCGTTAATAGTGTGGTTGCTGTTTGGCAAGATTCTTTTATTGCCATTCCCTAAGCCTTGGATTTTTCAACTAATTGTTGCAGGATAATTAAGAGTAACATTCAAAATAAAAAACATCGGGAGGATGTATGAAAACGATTTTAAAAAAATTTGGTTGTGTAATCAGCAGTATTGCGATTGCTTTCTGTTCTGCCTTACCAGTGAGTGCGAGTGATTTTTCTGGGAAGACGATTGAGATCTCAATACGGTCCACGCCAGGTGGTGGCTACGATCGACATGGTCGTCTGATGGCTAGGCATCTCGGAAAACATTTACCGGGAAATCCTGAAGTGATTGCTGTTAACCGACCGGGTGCTGGAGGCGTAGTTGCAGCCAATTATTTATATAATCAAGCGCCGAATGATGGAACAGCCATCGCCATTTTGGCTCGAGAATTAGTTCTTGCAGAGCGCCTCGGTGGGGAAGGAATCAGGTATAAGTCTGCAGAAATGCCGGTATTAGGAAGTCCTGTTAGCGATTCACGAGTCATCATGAGTAAAGCAGATTCACCCGTGAAATCGATTGACGATCTTGGCTCTCTAGGTCGTGATTTTATCTTCGCCACAAGCGGCATCGGAGCCGGCTCTACACAAATTCAACAGCTTCTACAACAAGCTGGATATCCAGTAAAGATAATAACTGGGTATGAGGGATCGGGCGATCAAGCTATGGCAATGTTGCGTGGAGAAGTTGACGGCATGAGCGGAACTTATCCCAGTCAGAAGGCTGTTATAGAGAAAGAAAAATTTAATATTATTGCCAAGATTGGCAACCATCCCGACCTGAGTAATATTCCGGACCTGCGAGATGTCCTTACCGGCGATTATAAGTCTATGGCTAAAATTCTCGCTACGCCGCTCTTGGGCGGGCGACCTTTCTTCGTCGCTCCAAACACACCCCCGGAAGTCGTCGAAACATTAAGAACTGGTGTTAGGAATACCATCAATGATCCACAGTACATTGCTGAATTGAATAAGATGGGAGAAGAGGTCGGCTTTTCAAATCACTCAGAACTTGAGGATCTTTACACCGACACCCTAAATGCACCTCAATCTGTAGTTAAGGTCTTTGAAAAGAAGAAGAAGAAGAAATAGTGACCGACCGATTGGTCAGAACCGTTTGGTTCTGACCTTCGGTAGCCTCGGGTTGGGAGTAGGTTATTTTGAATGATTCAATAGGGCCAGAAACCGCGGTACTGTTTTTCGATACGATTAACGTTCATGTGAAAGAGAATGAAAATACGATAAAAGCCTCTCATCAAAACCTAGTGCCGAAATTAGTCAAGCTGATGGATTCGGCAAGGGCTCATAACTTAGCAATTTTTTTCGCTTATGCGAATCATCGATCTGACAACAAGTCGACCGTTATGACGCTTCGTGATACCGACAATAGACTTAACGGGTTACCGAAATTCGGAGAACCTAAACGCTCTATCGTCTATGAAGGCGAATGGGGGAATCAGATTATTTCTGAGCTTGAATCAACCGAGTTCGATTTTATGATTCCAAAATATAGATGGAGTGCATTTCACCAAACCTGTCTCGATTTAATGCTGAGATCAAACCGTATTGAGAGGCTTATTTTAGTAGGTGGATCCACTGACGTAGGAATAGCCAGTACGGCTTTCGCGGCTAGAGACAAGGACTATCACTTATTAATAGCATCAGATGGTTGTATTTCCCCAGAGGTGGACAACCATCAACAATTTATGACTCGCATATTTCCTCGGATGGCACAAGTTCGTGAAATCGACGAGATCATAGCTCGCCTTGAATAGCTAAGATGCTGCCTGTACGCGGGTTTTTGATCTGTGGCCCGGCATTATGGGAGTTTGGTTGTTTACCCAGTACTCTTTAACTATCTTCTTAGCCTCGGAAAATTGTCCTTCGTATCAGCCATTTGCGACTACCGACGGGCTACGCAGGCGTGTGGGGGCTGGATTAGTATCTCGAGAGACAATGGGATGACTCGTTGAGGATAATGGAATGCTAAATAAGGCTCGCTCGAGCAAATTTTTAGTTGGACACACCAAATCTATCTTAGGGTTTTATGAGCCGGTAGTCTTCGATTCTAGGGGTGGGTTCTTCCAAAATTTTCTAGACGATGGGTCCGTATTTGACCCAGTTTCGCGGCATCTCGTGTCATCCACTCGATTCGTCTTCAATTACTCTGAGGCATATCGGCGTGGCTACGGTGAGCACTACCGAGATTGGGCTATTCATGGCTTGAATTATTTACTTGAAGCGCATTTCGTGTCGGACACAAAACACTTTGCTTGGATGATTCGGGAGAAGACAACAGACAAGTCTGCCCTCGCTTATGGACATGCGTTCGTTGTGCTGGCTGGAGCTCACGCTTTACGAGCCGGAATAGAACTTGGTCAGGTGTGTTTGAATTACGGATACGAGGTCCTAGAAAAATACTTCTTTGAGCCTCAGTGGGCGGCCTATGCGGATGAGCGGTCTTCTGATTTGGGATCGATCACTCCATACAGGGGGCAGAATGCGAACATGCATACTTGCGAGTGTTTGCTTGCCGCATATCACGCGACAAACAGAGCCCAATATTTGATTCGAGCTGGTGAGCTTGCTCGGCGATTCGCTGGTGAGCTTGCTGACCTCGGTGGCGGAATGATTTGGGAGCACTACACATCAGATTGGCAAATTGATTGGGATTTCAATAGGGACAGACCCAACGATTTGTTTAAGCCGTGGGGATTTCAGCCGGGACATCAAGTCGAGTGGTCCAAATTGCTCACGGAACTTTTCTTGATTACCAAAGATGAATGGTATCTGGATCGGGCGAGGCACTTGTATGACCACGCTATGTCGGTCGGCTGGGATGAGAAGTATGGGGGCTTGGTTTATGGTGTTGCGCCTGATGGGACTTTCGCGAGCGCAGACAAATACTTCTGGGTTCACGCGGAAGCCTTTGCAGCCGCTTATAGGCTATTCAAGATTACTGGTGAGACGCGTTACATTAAGGATTATGAACGACTCTGGGAATATTCTTTAGAATATCTGGTCGATCATCAGTATGGGGCTTGGTACCGGGTAGTAAATCGGGAGGGCGAGAAAGTCGACAATCAGAAATCACCGATGGGCAAGGTTGATTACCACACGCTAGGGGCCTGCTGGGACGTTCTAGATAGGATGTAGGCCGAGGAGTAGTATCGTCTGGTCAAAATACATTCAGTCAAACCTTCTTGGCGGCTAGTTCAGGTGATTCGCTAGCGAGGATGCGAATCTCTATACCTTGGCTACGTAGAAAGTTGATATTTCAGGTACATACCACCTTTTACATTCGGAAGCGCAAATGGGTCCTTTATATATTTTGTGATTGTGGTCGGTATTGTGGCCGCCTGTTATCGAACACAGTGATACCCTTTTCTTAATTTTCTTTATTTTAGACCCGCTCAACAAATTCCCAGCTGTTACCGACGAGATCTGTGACCAGGACACAGCGACCAAATGATTCAGTACGTGGGCCATCTGTAACTTGAACATTGTGCTTGCGAAATCGGGCTAGGTCTCCATCCAGATCAACTGTGTCGATAAAGATAAATACCCTTCGACCTGCTTGACGGCCAATGAGATCCTCGTCTCCCGGTTTCGCTAACGCGAGATTAAAAGAGATATCGTCTTTCCCGGTCCCGATTTGGACTAAACGCTTGGCTTCAGAGATTTGTTTGTCTTCAATGACTTTTAAGCCAAAAGCGTTCTCATAGAAGCTTAGGGCTTCGTCAATATCCTGTACGAGGATCGTAATTCGGTTGGTTCGCATTTTTGGTTCCGCTAACGGATGACAATGGGAGAAGGACAGTCTGACTTAAGCAATGTATATCTAGCTAATGTCAAAATCAATTGTCTTTATTTAATAAAATTAGATTTTTAATTATGATATTTAATCAATTTGGACGATTATTTTCCATTGAGATCCTTTTTGTCCAGAAAATACTCGTGTTATAATCAAAAAATAGGACACACGGCCGGTCTCCGGTATCCCAAAGGATTGGGAACTTTAAGGAAGGATTCGGGCGTCGACAGGGACGTCGAATTTTACGCTCCGTGCCTTTCTCTTGCCGCTATTTCGGGCACCCCCTCTATGAAGTGTCCCAAGCAGCCCTAAGCAGGTTGGTGAAACTCTCTCTTCCTTGTTGGTTAACGACATGGATTCAACAGTCCAATCGCATCTGTCGCTCCCTATAGCGATATACTGAAAAAAACGTCAAAAAAGGATCGAGGAGTGATCGTCATTGGTGGTGATGCCTTGGTTGATTTGATTGATCGAGGACAAAGTTTATTTGAAGCGTGCCCCGGTGGCTCAACATTGAACTGCGCACTCGCGGCGGGACAGTTGGGGTCGGAAGTATTGTTTGTCTCAACACTGAGCACCGACTCCTACGGTGATATGCTCGCGAACCGACTGGCGGAGTGCAATATTCAGATAAGATCTGACGCCCGTTCCGATGCCCATACGTCACTGGCTGTAGTTTCATTTGATGAGTTGAATCAGCCTTGCTACGCGTTTTACCGTGAAGGGACTGCCGATAGGGAAATCCCCGTTAATGAAATCATTGCGTCTTTTCCGAAGTCGATGTCGATTTTTCATGTGGGATCTTGCGCTCTGATTTGTGTAGAGGATCAAAACGCCTGGTTACGGGTAGTCATGGCGGCTAAAGATAGAGATGCGTTGATTTCGGTTGATCCTAATTGTCGACCATCTATGATTCAGGATCCGGTCCAATACAGACAGGGACTAGAACGATTTTTCGCGGAAGCTGATCTGATAAAATGTAGTGACGAAGATCTCAATTATCTTTATCCCGATTGGACAGTAAACAAAGCAATTTGCTTTGCTGAAAAATATGCACCGCCATTGTTCGTTTATACTCAAGGCTCTAATGGTCTTCGAGGTTTTACTAACCTAGGTATCTCTGTCGAGGTTGAGGCAGCGCTGCCTGGAAAACTTGTCGATGTGGTGGGTGCTGGCGATTCTGTGCATGGTACCTTGTTGTCAGAAATTGATCGTCTGGGGTTGACAGGTCAACAGGTCGCGTACCTCGATGAATCGCAGTTGCATAAAATTTTAACATTGGCATCTAGAGTTGCCGGGGTAAACTGCACCCGCGTCGGATGCCAACCTCCTACTCGGCAAGAAGTCTCAGAGATTTTTGGTTAGCCTCCGGTGATGGTGATTAAGGCCGTTCTAAATGAATCGCCGATCATTGGATCGAAGAAGGGATCAGGCATAAAAAAGCCCAGACCGAGGTCTGGGCAGAAACCATCCTCGGTGGAGGTTCAGTCCCAGGACAGCGCGCCGCCGACCTGATACTCGGTGACCCGGGTCTCGAAGAAGTTCTTCTCTTTCCGAAGGTCCATGATTTCACTCATCCATGGGAACGGGTTCTCTGCCCCAGGGAATTGTTCTGACAGGCCGATCTGAGTGAGACGACGATTGGTGATGAACTTTAGATACTCTTCCATCATCTGCGCATTCATCCCCAGAACGCCTCTTGGCATAGTGTCTCTTGCGTACTCGATCTCGAGCGCCAAACCCTCGAGGATCATCTGTGTCATCTTTGCCTGGAAATCTTCGGTCCACAGCTGCGGGTTCTCGTTCTTGATCTGGTTGATCACGTCTACCCCGAAGTTCACGTGCATTGACTCGTCTCGCAGGATGTACTGGAACTGCTCTGCAACACCAGTCATCTTGTTACGGCGACCCATCGACAGGATCTGCGAGAATCCGCAGTAAAAGAAGAGCCCTTCTAGTACGCAGTAGAACGCGATCAGATTCTGCAAGAGTTCCTGATCATTTTCGGTGGTCCCTGTCTGGAACTGAGGGTTACCAATCGCTTGCGTGTATTTCAGTGCCCAGGCCGCCTTCTTAGCAACCGCCGGAATCTCTCGGTACATGTTGAAGATCTCGCCCTCATCCATGCCGAGTGACTCGATACAGTACTGGTACGCGTGCGTGTGTATCGCTTCTTCAAACGCTTGACGTAGCAGGTACTGGCGACACTCAGGGTTTGTCACTAGTCGATAAATCGATAGGACGAGGTTATTTGCGACCAACGAGTCTGCTGTTGAGAAGAACCCGAGGTTCCGCATAACGATCTTACGTTCATCATCCGACAGACCGTCATTCGAACGCCACAACGCAATGTCTTGTGTCATGTTGATCTCTTGTGGCATCCAGTGGTTCGCGCAGCCGTCAAGGTACTTGGTCCAGGCCCACTCGTACTTAAACGGGACGAGCTGATTTAGGTCAGCGCGGCAGTTAATCATGCGTTTCTGGTCGACCTGTACACGCTCTGCGCCCATCGCGAGCTCCTCAAGGCCTGGAGCAACATCCAGGTTCTCAAGTGCCTGCTGAGCGGCCTCGTAAGCGGCTGACCCTGTCGGCTCATATCGTGTCGTGTCTGAGGCCTCCACACCAGCCTCTGACTCGACTACCAACTGCTGCTGTGCTTTTGTTTTCGCCTGGACCGGTGGTGGGGCGATTTGCTCTTCTGGCTCGTTAAACGCGTCCCAATTCAGCATTGTATTTCTTCTCCTTCAGATCATCTGAATTACTGGCAGGCTTCACAGTCCGGATCATCCAGACTACAGGCCTTAGGTATGGCAGCAGGTTCGGCGCCCTGTGCTGCCTTAGTCGCGGCTACCGCGTTCAGGTTTGATTTGTTGATAGTTGATTTCTCCGCCTGAGTCGCGCCGAGCGCGCGGAGGTAATAGGTTGTCTTCAATCCACTGAACCAGGCCATGCGGTATGTGACGTCCAGTTTCTTGCCGTTCGCATTCGCGATGTAGATATTCAAGCTCTGCGCTTGATCGATCCACTTCTGGCGACGTGCCGCCGCCTCGACGATCCAACGTGTCTCCAACTCAAACGAGGTTGCGTACAGGGACTTCAGGTCGTCGGGGATCCGTGCGATTTGCTGTACTGAACCGTCGTAGTATTTGAGGTCGTTGACCATCACGTTATCCCACAGACCACGCTCTTTTAGGTCGCGAACAAGGTACGGATTCACAACCGTAAACTCACCCGATAGGTTCGACTTTACGTAGAGATTTTGGTAGGTCGGTTCAATCGACTGCGACACGCCAGTGATGTTTGCGATCGTTGCTGTTGGTGCGATGGCCATGACGTTTGAGTTCCGCATGCCACCCTTGGCTTTTTCTCGTAGTTCCGTCCAGTCGAGCTGTGCGGAGGTGTCCACGTTAAGATAGTTGGCTCCACGTTCTTCCCTCAGTTTTTCAATCGAATCAATTGGCAGGACGCCTTGTGACCAGAGGCTCCCGTCGAAACTAGAATAGGCACCACGCTCACGTGCAAGCTCAGCCGAGGCCTCGATCGCGTAGTAAGAAATAACCTCCATCGATTCGTCTGCGAATCGAACCGCGTCATCTGAACCGTAGGGGATGCCCAACTCGTATAGGGCGTCCTGGAAGCCCATGATACCCAGACCGACTGGACGGTGCTTCATGTTTGAGTTCTCGGCTTGCGGCACCGCATAGTAGTTGATGTCGATCACGTTATCGAGCATTCGAACCGCGGTCTTTACAGTCCTACCGAGCTTCTCCCGATCGAGTCCGCCGTCTCTTGTAACGTGCTGGCGAAGATTTACCGAACCCAGATTACAGACAGCGATTTCATCGACCGATGTGTTCAGTGTGATCTCCGTACAGAGGTTTGATGAGTGCACGACGCCGGTGTGCTGCTGTGGGCTTCTGAGGTTACATACGTCCTTGAACGTGATCCAGGGATGGCCCGTCTCGAACAACATCGAGAGCATCTTCCGCCACAGGTCCTTCGCCTGTACACGTTTGAAGTGTTGAATTTCCCCGGTGTGTGTCATCGCCTCGTATTCTTTATAGCGATCCTCAAACGCGAGACCGAACAAATCATGCAGATCCGGGCACGTTGATGGTGAGAAGAGAGTCCATTCCTCGTCCTCAAAAACCCGCTTCATGAATAAATCGGGAACCCAGTTCGCTGTATTCATATCATGTGTCCGGCGGCGGTCGTCTCCGGTGTTCTTCCTTAACTCCAGGAACTCTTCGATGTCCATGTGCCACGTCTCTAAATAGGCACAGACCGCACCTTTACGCTTGCCTCCCTGGTTGACCGCAACCGCCGTGTCGTTGACTACTTTTAGAAACGGCACGACGCCCTGACTCTTGCCGTTGGTTCCCTTGATATATGAACCGAGCGAACGTACGGGTGTCCAGTCATTACCAAGCCCGCCGGCCCATTTCGACAGCATCGCGTTGTCACGGATCGCGCCGTAGATTCCGTCAAGGTGGTCAGGTACCGTCGTGAGGTAGCAGCTTGAGAGCTGGCTTCTCAGTGTTCCCGAGTTAAAGAGCGTTGGGGTGGACGACATGTAGTCAAAGCTAGAGAGCAACTGATAAAACTCAATCGCTCGATCCTCCCTGTTCTCTTCGCGAAGTGCGAGGCCCATCGCTATCCGCATGAAGAAGACCTGTGGTAGTTCAATCCGGACCTCGTCTTTGTGAATAAAATAGCGGTCATATAACGTCTGAAGACCAAGGTATGTGAACTGATTGTCGCGGCCTGCCAGCAGCGCGGACGCCATCCGATCTAGGTCGTATTCAAGGAGGTCTTTCGATACCAGTTCGCTTTCCACGGCCAACTGCAGAAATTCTTTTAGGGCCTGCGGGTAGAGTGATTCCATTTCAAATTGGGTCGCTTTTTCGGCGACCCCCAAGCGTGTCAGTGCTTTCGCTCGGATATCGTCTAGCAGCAGTCTGGCTGTGACGTAGGTATAGTTTGGCTCTTTCTCGACCATGGTCCGCGCGCTCATGATAAGGGCCGTGTTTACATCTTGCTGCGTGACACCGTCATATAAATTCTTCAGTGTTTCTTCCAAGACAGTTGCGCCGTCGACGTCGGATAACCCGTCGCAGGCCTCTGCAATGACGGTCTTTAAGCGACCAATGTCCAGGGGCTCCTTGCTACCTTCTTCTTTTAGGATGCGAATTTCTGGGTGATCTTCGCGTCCCGCCTCGGCTTTGTCTGCGCGCATGCGCTTTCTTTCTTCACGATAAAGAACGTAGTCGCGCGCTACGCGATGCTCGCCATTACGCATCAGGCACAGTTCGACTTGGTCTTGAATATCTTCGATGTGCACGATGCCACCTGATGGCATGCGCCTACGGAACGTGTCCACGACTTGGGCGGTCAGATGTTCAACCGTTTCATGGATTCGGTTGCTGGCTGCTGCAGTATTACCCTCTACAGCGAGGAATGCCTTACTCATCGCGACGACGATCTTTGTAGCGTCAAAGCTCACGACTGCACCATTACGTTTCATGACGCGGATCTCGCCCGGAGTCGGTGTCGCTTCTGGTGAGACGGGGGCCGCCTTTGGTGCCATTATTTTTTCTTCTTGTCCGCTGACACGGCTCGATTGGTACATACGGCCTCCACCAAGTATTCGGTAAGTTTTTCAAGCTCTACCCCAATATGTTGGGGTACCCATGACTAAGGGATACAAGATACTGTGGTTGGAGAGCAAGTCAATCTAAAATTTTTGTGGATAGATTGGGGAGAACATTCTGCTTTAAATCCTGAGGCCTGATAATCTCTGGCCTATAGGCTCGTCGGGTTGTGGATAAATTATGAATCAATTTTTTGATAGAATTTTTTCATTGAACAAACGATTTCGATTTTGTTTTTTGTCCTTTTTTATCCTCGTCTTAGCTCGTGAATTGCGACAGTGATCTTCGCAAGCTGAGCCTCCGCCTCTGCCAGTCGTCCGCGTTCTCGCTCAACCACGTCAGCGGGTGCTTTATTTGTGAAGCCGGGGTTATTTAACTTACCACCCAATCCGCGTATATCGCCCTCGAGCTTTTTTACTTTTTTCTCTAGCCGCGTGACTTCAGCTTCAACGTCAATCAGTCCGGCTATCGGGACATGTACTTCAAGCTGCCCTATCAATTGCGTCGAGGAGGCTGGGATCGGATCATTCACGTCCTGGAAGCGAATCTCAGAGAGTTTTGCAAGAGGCACGATGAGAGATTCCAGCCGTGCGAGCCGATCACGATCTCCACTCACTCCGCCAGCGAGCATCATTGGAATTTCTTTGCCGGGCGAAAGATTCAACTCACCACGGATAGTTCTCACGGCTACGATCACTGATTTCATCCACTCGACATCGGCCTCAGCCAAAGTATCCACCTTGGATACATCGCTAATGGGGTAGGGTGCTTTTGAAACGGTGTCGCCGCCGCGACCAATCAATGGCGCGACCTGCTGCCAAAGTTCTTCAGTAATGTATGGAATCAGTGGGTGCGCGAGGCGAAGAATGGTTTCTAGGACCCCAACCAAGGTCCGTCGTGTGGCTGCCTGTGTTTTTTTGCTTGCACCCCCGTCTGCCAGTATCGGCTTGGTAAGCTCTAGATACCAGTCACAGTACTCGTTCCACACAATTTCATAGATCGCTTGGCTTGCCAGGTCGAGACGATAGCTTTCGATCGCCTGCGCGACCTTGGATTCAGTCGCCTGTAGACGTGAACGAATCCAACGATCAAACACTGTCATGTGCGTGGTGTCGAGTTCGTCTAGGGTGTGGCCGTCGATCTTCATCATCACGAATCGGGTGGCATTCCAGAGCTTGTTACAGAAGTTTCTGTATCCCTCGATTCGGCCTACATCAAAGTTGATGTCTCTGCCTGTGGATGCGAGAGAGCAGAACGTAAAGCGAAGCGCATCGGTCCCGTAGCTTTGTAAACCATCAGGGAACTGCCTCTTGGTTGTCTTTGTAATTTTCTCTCGCATTTGCGGCTGCATTAGAGTGCCGGTACGTTTCTCTAGGAGGTCCTCCAAGGAGATACCATCAATCAAATCGATTGGATCTAGGACGTTACCCTTGGATTTCGACATCTTTTGGCCGTCTGCATCTCGCACAAGACCGTGCACGTAGACTGTCTTGAACGGGACTTCACCTGTAAACTTAAGTGTCATCATGATCATCCGCGCAACCCAGAAGAAAATTATGTCAAAGCCGGTTACCAGAACGCTCGTCGGGTGATAATGCTTTAGATCGGACGTATCGTCAGGCCACCCAAGCGTTGAGAATGTCCAAAGCGCAGACGAGAACCAGGTGTCGAGCACATCTTCGTCCTGCGTGAGGTTGATATCTGATGTGAGGCTGTATTTATCACGGGCAGCTTCTTCACTTTCTGCGACATAAATTGTGCCCGCATCATCATAAAAAGCCGGGATGCGGTGGCCCCACCACAGCTGACGAGAGATACACCAGTCCTTCAAGTCACGCATCCACGCATAGTAGGTGTTTTCCCACTGCTTCGGAACGAACTGGATCGAGCCATTTTCCACCGCTTCGACGGCGGGCTTTGAGAGTGTCTCGACGGCCACAAACCACTGGTCAGTTAACAGCGGCTCAATTACAACACCGGAGCGGTCTCCACGTGGGACCTTCAATGTATGCGGATCAGTTTTTTCTAGAAGATCGAGCGCCTCGAGGTCGGCGATTATCTTCTCTCGCGCATCAAATCGATCCATCCCGCGATATGTTTCAGGGACGACATCATTGAGTTTCGCGTCTTTCGTAAAGATGTTGATCATCGGGAGGCCATGACGCTCACCCATCGCGTAGTCATTGAAGTCATGCGCTGGGGTAATCTTCACACAGCCTGTTCCGAATTCTGGATCCACATAGCTATCTGCAATGATCGGGATCTCTCGATGGGTCAATGGTAACGCAACAGTTTTTCCGATCAGGTGACTGTATCGCTCATCCTCAGGATGAACCGCCACCGCGGTGTCACCGAGCATCGTTTCTGGTCGTGTTGTCGCCACAACCAGATGCCCTGAACTGTCCGACAATGGGTATCTGAGGTGCCAGAGTGAACCTTGTTCTTGTTCACTCACAACCTCCAGGTCAGAGATTGCTGTATGGAGCACGGGATCCCAATTGACCAGACGTTGCCCGCGATAAATCAGGCCCTGATCAAACAAACGAATAAACACCTCTTGGACAGCGCGAGAGCAGCCATCGTCCATGGTGAAGCGCTCGCGAGACCAGTCAACTGAGGCCCCCATGCGGCGCAACTGCTCTGTGATCATTCCGCCCGAGGTATTTTTCCACTCCCAGACTTTTTCCAAGAACCTCTCTCGGCCCAGATCATGCCGAGAAATATCGGACGCCAGCAACTGGCGCTCGACCAGCATTTGAGTAGCGATACCTGCGTGATCGGTTCCGACTTGCCATAGAGTGTCATGACCGAGCATGCGGCGGTGACGAATCAATGCATCCATGATGGTGTCTTGGAATGCGTGGCCCATATGCAATGAACCAGTCACATTCGGTGGCGGGATCATGATGGAATACGGTGTACCCTCACCCGAGGGTGCGAAGTGTCCATTATTTTCCCAGAACTCGTACCAACGAGTTTCGATGGCTGAGGGATCATATGTCTTGTCCAGGGTGTCAGTCATTAGCGCAGATCGTGCTGTGTGATCGGATATCCGTCAAATTTCAATCGTTTCCAGTTGGCTCGCGTGGTCTCGAGCACATTTGGTTCCTGCACAACAATTTCAACCAGGTGGTCAAAGTGTGAGAACCAAGGAGGCATGGGACCACCTAGGTTAACCAATACACCTTGGCGGTTAGCAGGATCCTGCCAGCCTATACCGACAGGAGACCTGCGTGAGTCAGCTTGATCAATTCCATGTGGGATGAAGCTCTCGTCATCGTCCCACAGGAGCTGATCCAAGGCTTGCGCCTCAGATTCCGACGAAACATGGCAATGCACGTCCAAACCTCTCCGAAAAGATTGTCGCACAAACTTAACCGCAAAGCGTGTCCTTGCATCAATTGTGTTATCGCCTAAAATATAATAAGAGACTTTGGTCATGCGAGTCACGCGCGTAGCCAGTTCACCAGGAGTGGAACCGGACGCCCAGAAGCCCCCTTCGCTTTACCGCCACTGAACCATGCAGTTCCCGCGATATCAAGATGCGCCCATCGATAGTTTTCAGTGAACCGAGACAGGAAGCAAGCAGCGGTAATCGTTCCAGCGTCACGTCCACCGATATTGGCGATGTCTGCGAAATTGGAATCCAATAGTTTCTGATATGGCGCCTCGATCGGAAGTCTCCAACATGGATCACCGGTCTCCTGGCCGATGGTGTAGAGCTCGTCGGCCAACTGATCGTCGGTACTTAAGAGCCCCGTGTTGTGGCGACCTAATGCCACCAGGCATGCGCCTGTCAGCGTCGCGATATCCACAACAGCCTCCGGATTAAAACGCTCGACATAGGTCAGTGCGTCACACAAGACCAGCCGACCTTCCGCATCGGTATTAAGGATTTCAACCGTCTTGCCGGCGAGCGTTTTGACCACGTCACCGGGCTTTGTTGCACTGCCTGAGGGCATGTTTTCAACTGCCCCAATGACACCAATCACATTCGCCTCTAAGCCTATTTCGCAAATGCTCTGCATACAGCCCATGACCGTGGCAGCGCCACACATGTCGAATTTCATTTCATCCATAGCGGCGCTAGGTTTCAAACTGATACCGCCCGTATCAAAAGTAACTCCTTTACCGACGAGGACTTTGGGTTTGGAGTCTGGGTCCGTCGCACCTTGGTAGTTCAGGATAATAAACCGTGCGGGTTCTTCACTGCCTCGAGATACGGACAGCATGCAGTGCATGCCAATCTCTTCGAGTGCGTCTTCATCAAATACTTCACAAGAGAGCTTGCTAAACCGGCCAGCGAGATGCACAGCTTGATCCGCCAGGTAGCGCGGTGTACAGGTGTTTCCTGGGAGGTTGCCGAGTTCGCGTGTCAAATTCGCGCCGTGACCGATAGCCATGCCAGTTGTCAGATGAGCCTGATCAGCTTCAGATCCTAATAGTGCGACGTGGGTCAATAATTTGGCGTCGTCATCGACGGGCTTTGGTTTCGTGGTTGTGTATTCGTACGCCGCCCAAACGAGGCCATAGCCCAGACGCTCTAGCGTGCCTTGATCTCCCCTCGTTAGAGATTCCATATCAAGGGTCATTTGGGTAATCGGTAGGCCTTTAAGTGCTTTACCGAGGCTGACAAAGGCGTCATTTTGTGCAAGCGCATCGAATGTTTCCAAATTACCGAGTCCCACAAGAATAAGTCGCTTGGCACAAAGACCGTGGGGATTTCTCAAGATGATTTGCGAGCCCGGTTTCGCCTTGAAGTCACCCGAATCGATTAAATCTGAGGTCAGCTTATCGAGTTCCGTGCTTCTTCCCACTACACTATGATCCTCGGAGACGCCAACTACTAGACACTCAGTCTCGATTTGGTCGAGAGTGGTTGAAATGAGGCTGATCTCCATGGGTTACTCCTTAAGTTTTCGTTAAGCGTGGAATTGTAGGGCATTTGATCATTCTGAGGTACTTCAGTCGTGAGATTCTGGAAACCACCGCGGGTGTTTCCCTCGTTCTTCTTTTAGTAGTTTTGAGTGGTCGGTTTATCCAGTTCTTGGAAAAGGCAGCCAGCGGAGCACTGTCAATTGAACTCATGTTCACCATGATTCTTTGGCGAATCCCGTCGTCATTAGAACTAATCTTGCCGCTTGCACTGACGCTCTCAGTTCTCTTGGTCTTAGGTCGGATGAGTCTGGAATCAGAGCTTACAATTCTTCGGGCGGCTGGATACTCAAATCGTCGTCTGTTCGGTATTGTTTTGGTTCCGGCTACGGCTATTGCCTTGCTGGTAGGATGGTTATCTCTGGTGTTGTCACCGGAAGTTGCTAGAGAGCTCGATCGTCAGGTAATCGCCCAAGAAAACTTGACAGTATTTGATACCGTCGTGCCTGGTCGGTTTCAGACTGACAAATCCGGCCGGCTTATCTATGCAGAGGGAATTTCTGATGATCGCGAGTCGTTGATTGATGTGTTCATCGTTGAACCATCGACATCGAAACAGAAAGATACTGAAGTATTCTTGACCGGTAAAATAGCGCGTCAGCAGCTCAACGCTGGTGAAAAATATCTGGTACTGCTTAACGGATACCGTCATATTGGCACGGATACCTCACTTGAATGGGAGATCTCAAAGTTTGAGCGCTACTTGATCCGCTTAGACCCTGAAACTGACGATAGGCCTGAGTCCCTTGATACCAAATCAACAAGGGCATTATTGGCGTCAAGTGAGGCCCCCGAACTTGCTATCGTATCCTGGCGTATCTCTCTCCCGATCGTATGCTTATTGATGTTGCCCGTGGCGTTCTTAATTGGACGTGGGTCACCTCGGCAAGGTCGATTCGTATGGGTGATTCCAATCATTTTGATTCAGTTTGGATACATTACGGCGCTCTCATTCGCGCAAAAAGCGATCACGGCTGGTCATTGGGCGCCCTGGCCGGGCCTCTTTTGGGTGCATTTGGTATTTCTTGGCGGGGTGAGCCTTGCGATAGGCTTTGGATCATTTGCCCGCAGGAAGGGTAGGTTATGAGCCGCTCAACCTGGTTACTTGCGCGCGCCATCTGGATATCTTTTGCGATTGTATTTTTCGTGTTTTTTGGGCTTGAGCTTGTGTTTCGGGTGCTAGATGAGGCGAAACTTCCTCACGCCAACTACACCGCAGAAGAAATTAGTCTCGTTTCAATTTTTGGGATGCCGAGACGACTCTATCTGGATTTGCCGCTGATTGTCTTGATTGCGGTCGCGACGGGTCTGGGAGGCCTAGCCCAATCGAACGAACTGACGATTCTTCGTGCTGCTGGTCTCAGCATCAGGCGTATTTTCCTAAAAATTATTCTGGTGCTCTCGCCCATTTTGGTTGGGTCGATCGTGACTGCTCAATACGGGATGCCTGAGGCAGAGCGGTTCAGCCAAGCCTTAAAAGATATTAACGTGACGAGTGGTATCAGAGACTCTGTTTGGACGCGCGAGGCAGGACGTTATATCTTTATCGAAGGTGGGTCAGATGGTTCGGTTGATTTGTGGAAGCAGATCGAACTGGCTGAATCACGTGACGAGATCGCGCGTCTGGTTACCTCACAGAATATTCGGTTGGCTGAGGGTCGAATTCTGCTGTCTCAAGCCCGTCTTCTGACATTTGAGGGTAAGCAGATCCTCCAACAAATCGTTGATCTGGAACAGGCCACCAAACTGACGGATAGTCAAGTGCGTTGGTTGGTGCAGGATCCGGATGCGTTGTCGTTGAGTGAACTTTGGGATGCGGCGAGTTATCTGGAGGCTGAGGGCCTGAATGCTCGAGAGCACAGTCAGCTCTTTTGGCAACGTGTGTTGCTTCCAATTACGTTGATCGCCCTCGCGTTGTTGGCGTCAGCTAGCGCCTTCGGATCGATGCGACTGCTGGGCATGTCGACACGCGTTTTCTTGGCGATATTGATGGGACTCGTTTTCAAGTACGCGATGGATATGGTGTCACCAGCAGTATTCCTCGCTGGCGGCCATCCGTCGCTAGCGGTTATTATCCCACTTTTGATTCCTCTTTTATTAACGCCCAGGTTGTTGCGCTGACTTGCCGGGTTTAGGTTCCGCGATAACCCGAGTTCTAGAGAGTCGGTCGTACACTGTCTGACCGATCGGTGATAGCCAGCCTGTGAATAAAATTGCCCCTACAGGCGCGATCGTGACTACACAACAGACCAAGCGCCTAAACGCCACGTCTTTGGAGACATCTTCACCCCGTAATCCGACAACACGAAGACGCCATGCGCGCATGCCGGCTGTTTTACCTCCATGAGACCAAGACCACCAAAAATAACCGCCCACGGATAGTGCGATCAGCATCTGCGTGAGCCAGGCCGGTGCCTCTCCCTGCGCGATTACAGAGGCGACTAGGCCTGATATAAGAATCAGGGCTGTAACTACAAGCCCGTCATATATGAATGCGAGCAAGCGTTTCCAAATAGGTGCGCTACTGTGTTGCATGGGTTTCGACTTGTTGTGCAAGCTGGATATATTCAGAGCGGTGCACAGATCGTAGGATTTTCAAATATCTCTTCCCAAGTTCTGAATAACTTCCAAGGGTCGGGATGAGCGCCTTTGTAGTCAGGGGCTTATTTGCTGTACGTAAATCAAACCGCAATTGACGCAGTTTTCGGTAGGCTTTGTGGGTATTGATATTTTGATAGTAGGCGGCAACAGAATCTCCGACCGTGTCGAATCTCCGAATTTCGAGTGTTCTATTGGTTCTGTTTTTGGGTTTAATTCCGCAGCCTGGCGCGTAGCACTGATGACCAAAGTAGTTATTTCCTGTGACTGCGAAACGGGATTGTCCCCACGCTGACTCAATCGCAGCTTGGGTGGCGACCAGTGCGGACGGTAATCCATCCACTCGAAGATATAGTTCGGCCTCAATATGGTCGAGCGAGTTGTTTGGATCGATCTTGAAATACTCGATCAACAGTTTCAGAGCGGGGTCGCGATCGATTTGTTTTGTTTGTCGCTCAATAATTCCCGGGATGAAAGCGCGGGCGGCAACCAGGCGCTCGTTTTCGTGCTCAGCATAATCCATCATCAAGCGAGCAAACTGTTGGCGGTGGTCTTCAATCATGAGATTCACGGCTAATGCAGGACGCTTAGATTTTATTAGTGATTCGAGTTCCTTTCGATCAAATTCAGTTAAATCTGGCTCGTGGGTCAGCGCTGTATACAATAACCCGGCGGTCGCGACGACTGTCACAAGTGCCGCGTGTTTGATCATGAGTCTGGCTTGCCCACTTTAGGCATGGTTGGTTCAGTCCAGTCGTTTTGTAATTCCGCTAGTTTCGCATATTTATAGAACGCGCCAATGAATCCGCCAATAGCAATTACTAAACCAGCGCGACCATCTCTCCATCCACTTTTCACGAGATAGATTTTCAAAAACATAGACAGTCCGTGAATCAAGGCCGGACCCATCCCGCCAACCTTATTTTTCTTAAGCAGTTTCTGGGCACCGAGCGACGAGTAACGTTGAGCTTTGTGCAGCATTTGCTCTAGATTTTCAAAAGGGAATTGCCAAATCGGCTGGGTTAAGTGCCCTACCGGGCCGTCGCAGATATAGCCTTCATGAACTTCTTCAAGCGTGTAGCTCAAGAGTCCCCGCCGAAACAGTTGTGGCTGACGATAGTCTGGATTCCAGCCCGAGTGTTTGACCCAGCGGCCGAGGAGGTAATTGTTACGTGGCATAAAATACGCCACTGGCCCACTTTGGTTATTTTGTCTGACGATTGAGAGAATCTCATCGCGTGCCTCAGGCGTGCAGCGCTCGTCGGAGTCAAGCGAAAAGATCCACTCATGTCGGCAGTGGGCAATAGCCCCATTTCTGAGGGCGCCAAATCCACTGAAGTCGATTTGAACCACGCGAGCGCCCAGTTCTCTGGCAATCTTTGCGGTATCGTCAGTTGAATGTGAGTCGCAAAGGATTACTTCGTCGGCCCATTCTACGACGCTCTCGATCGCGGGACGAATCTTGGTCGCCTCGTTGTAAGCGATGATGTAGCAGCTGACTTTTGACACAGGCATCATCTTTGGCTGTTTCGATTTGGTACCGAAGGGGGGACTCGAACCCCCAAGCCCGCAAAGGCAACGGATTTTGAATCCGTCGTGTCTACCAATTCCACCACTTCGGCAACGGGACGCGAATGGTAAACAAACGGGATTGAGTTGTCACCTGCTTTTGGCCGCTGCCAAATAACGGTCGATAGCTCAAGATGAAGAGCCTTTAGCGTGGACGATAGGAATCGACGAGGGTGGGGAGATCGATCGAGGTTTAGGTCAAATTTCAACGAAAACTTAACTCGATCTAATGAAGAAGATTATTGCAGTCAACAGCATGCGCAGACTCCGGTTGGGGAAGACTCGTTATATATTGAATTGCCAGACAGATCTCAGTGCAGATCTTGGTTGGTGATTTCAACAAGTAAGCTGTGTTTTTGGCACAAAAAAAGTAGACTTCGCCCATCATCTTAAGTCGAGTATTTAGTTGAAACGTCACGATTTTTCATACCAACTCCCCGAAGATTTGGTCGCGAGTGCACCCCTAGATAACCGTACAGATAGTCGACTGATGGTCATTCACCCAGCGCAACCGATTATGCACCAACACGTGTCGGATCTGCCTTCAATGATCCGACCGGGTGACGTGGTTGTTGCGAATAACACACGAGTGTTTCCGGCGCGGTTATTTGGTGCAAAAGAATCTGGCGGTCGGGCGGAGGTCATGATAGAGCGATTGATTTCAGACAATCGAGCACGCGCATTCGTTAAGGCGTCAAAGTCGCCAAAGATCGGTTCTGTATTGTCGATGGATGGTGGGTTTGAGCTAACAATTAATGGTCGAGACGGTGATTTATTTTTGCTGGATTCAGATCCCTCTGTATGTATTTTGGATATGGCTGAGGCGTATGGTCATGTACCGCTGCCGCCTTACATCAAACGTGATGACACGGCAACCGATAAGGAACGCTATCAGACTGTTTTTGCGAAAGATGCAGGAGCCGTTGCGGCGCCAACGGCTGGTCTTCATTTAGATCAATCGTTAATTGAAGAGATCAAAGTGCGGGGAGCGCACTGGTGTGAGATAACCTTGCACGTGGGTGCCGGTACATTTACTCCCGTCCTGGTTGATGATCTTAGTGAACATCAGATGCATGGTGAGTGGTACCACATTTCTGATGATGCTGAATCTATTATCCAATCCGCCAAGGCAGAAGGGCGGCGTATATTCGCGATCGGTACAACGACGATGAGATGCCTAGAGGGCTCGGCCGCCGTCAATGGCGGCCAGATCCGAGCAGGATCGAGTGAAACTTCCATTTTTATCACCCCGGGCTATAAGTTCAATGTCATCGATGTACTTTTTACAAACTTCCATTTACCCGAATCGACACTTCTAATGCTCGTCTCCGCGTTTGGCGGATTTGATCGCGTCTTGGCTGCTTATCAAGAGGCGGTGCAAGCGCGTTATCGTTTCTTCAGTTATGGTGACGCCTGTTTAATTATCCGAGATCCAGAGGCTGGCGGTGCGTCCTGAGTGTCATATGACTTTTGAAGTGAAAGCCACGGATGGCCTCGCGCGTCGCGGTGAAATTGTATTCCCGCGAGGAACTATTCAGACACCTACATTTATGCCGGTTGGAACATATGGCACTGTGAAGGGGGTCACAACTGATCAAGTCAAAGAGAGCGGCGCAGAGATTCTTCTAGGGAACACCTTTCATTTGATGTTACGTCCGGGAGCAGAACAAGTGGTTGCGCTCGGTGGTCTCCACCAAATGATTCACTGGGACCGACCAATCTTGACTGATTCTGGCGGGTTTCAGGTGTTCAGCCTTGGCAAGATGCGGAAGATCACCGAGGAAGGCGTCAAGTTCAGGAGCCCAGTCGATGGGTCTGGAGTGTGGTTAGACCCTGAGCGTTCAATGGCCGTGCAGCGTCAGCTTGGTTCTGACGTCGTGATGATATTTGATGAATGTACGCCATACCCGGTCTCTCGCGAGGATTCGAGTAAATCTATGGAGCTCAGCCGTCGCTGGGCTAAGCGCTCTCTCATCGCACACGGTGATTCGCCATCCGCACTTTTCGGCATTGTACAGGGTTCGATGTACTTAGATCAGAGGGATCGGAGTCTGGATGCGTTGGTTGAGATGGGCTTTGATGGTTATGCCATAGGTGGTCTGTCAGTCGGTGAGCCAAAAGACGATATGTTTAGAGTGATGCGTCATACGGCACCTCGATTACCAGAGACTCAGCCAAGATATGTCATGGGTGTGGGGAAGCCAGAAGATCTTGTTGAGGGAGTTCGACGCGGCGTCGACATGTTTGATTGTGTAATGCCGACACGGAATGCCCGGAATGGCCATCTCTTTACAGACAGGGGTGTACTGAAGTTACGGAATGCGGCTAACAGGACATATGAAGGTGCAATTGACGACTCCTGTGACTGCTACACTTGTCAGAACTACAGTCGAGCCTATCTTCATCATTTGGATAAATGTGGCGAAATCCTCGGCGCAACACTCAACACTATTCATAACCTCCGGCACTATCAGCGCCTAATGGAGGGATTGAGGGCTGCAATTGAGTCTCGCCAAGTCGATAGATTTGTTCTTGAATTTTACGCAAAGCGAGGACTGGAAGCGCCTGATTGGGAATCTTAGACCAATCACGGTTGCTCAAACGCCCGGCAACCTGTAGCTTTACGCGACTTAAAAACTTCACCGGATGATGTTGATATGATCTCAAACGCATACGCGAACACGGCTCCGGCCGGTCCCGACCCAATGTTTCAAATTCTGATGCTGGTCGGTTTCATAGCGATTTTTTATTTTTTGTTATGGCGTCCACAGCAGAAGCGCGCGAAAGAGCATAGGAATCTTATCGATAACCTAGCAAAGGGTGACGAGGTTGCTACAGGTGGTGGGGTGATGGGCCGCATCACCAAAGTGGCAGATGACGTGGTAACCATGGAAATCGCGGACGGTGTTCAAGTTTTGGTGCAAAAGCCAGCAGTTGCCATGTTGCTACCTAAGGGTACTCTGAAAGACTCAAAAGCATAATTGGATAGGTTGTGATTCAACGCTTCTCGCTCTGGAAGACGGTCGTAGTGGTCGTCTCTCTCATCCTCGGCGCTCTCTACGGACTACCGAACAGTTTTCCGGATGATCCGGCTGTACAAATTACTTCAAATCGCTCCACAGAAAACCTAGATGAATTGGATGTGATTCGGGCTGAGGACGCCCTAAAGGACGCGGGTATTACTCCTATCGCGAGGGTTTTTGAGGACTCCCATGCGCTGATTCGGTTTGACTCGGTAGAGACCCAGATAAAAGCCAAGAGCGCGATTCAAAAAATACTGGGTTCTGATTTTATTGTCGCCCTAAACCTTGCGCCAACGACCCCTGATTGGCTCCAGTCGGTGGGTGCGCATCCTATGAAATTGGGTCTCGATCTCCGCGGTGGTGTGCATTTTCTGATGGAGGTTGACCTAGAAGCTGCTGTATCTCAGCGATTGGATGCCTATGCGTCTGAGATCAAGCAAATGTTGCGTCGGGAGCGGATCCGCTTCCGTTCTCTGGAGGTGAAACCGGGTGGCGAAATTGAGATCCGGTTCCTAAACACAGAGACCCGGTCGCAGGGGATAGAGCGCATCCGTGCGGAATACGCTGGAGTATTCGCTTACCGGGAAGCAGATGCGGACGGTGCAGCGTTTGTTAGTCTTCTGTTGGCCGAGGGCGAGCGAGGGAACATCGAAGACTATGCTGTCAGCCAGAACCTCACAACTCTTCGTAACCGTGTCAACGAGCTGGGTGTGTCTGAGCCTCTGGTCCAACGCCAGGGTCGTAACAGGATCGTTGTTGAGTTACCAGGCGTTCAGGATACCGCAACCGCGAAGCGTGTACTCGGTGCGACAGCGAACCTCGAGTTCCGTCTAGAGGCTCTGCCTGATACGCCGATCCGTGAGACTCAGCAGTTTAAGTTCCGTGTGAACGATCGGGTTGCTCAACTTGAGCGCGACATCATTACCACCGGTAACTCTGTCAGCGACGCGCGTTCAAGCTTTGATGAAAACGGTATGCCGCAGGTCAATATCAGCCTGGACGCGTCTGGCGGCCGTCGGATGGCTGATGTGACCAAAACTTCGGTTGGTCGCCGGATGGCTGTGATTTTTATCGAGTCACGGACGCGTGACGAGGTTAGCCGTCAGACGGGCGAGGTTACACAAGTCCGCTATAAAGAGCAGGGCATCATTTCACTCGCGACGATCCAGGCGGTGCTTGGTAATCAGTTCCGAATCACGGGTCTTGAGAGCGCGCGAGAGGCATCCGAGCTCGCGCTATTGCTGCGGGCTGGAGCACTGGCTGCACCAATTTATTTCGTTGAAGAGCGAACCATCGGTCCAAGTCTGGGTGCAGAGAATATTGAGAGGGGTCTTAACTCCGTCATCATCGGTTTTATCCTGGTGATGGTCTTCATGATCTGGTTCTACAGGGGGTTTGGCGTCATCGCGAATATTGCTCTCGCAGCAAATCTGGTTTTATTGGTCGCGATCATGAGCCTTTTCCAGGCGGTTCTGACACTACCGGGAATCGCGGGCATTGTGTTGACGGTGGGGATGGCAGTTGACGCAAATGTATTGATATTCTCTAGGATTCGTGAGGAGCGGGGCCGGGGCCTAGTGGATCCGCAGGCGATCCGGGTGGGCTTTGAGCGGGCGTTCGTAACTATTCTAGACGCTAACATCACGACTCTCCTGGTCGCTATCATACTCGTGGGAATGGGATCGGGCCCTGTGAAAGGGTTTGCGATTACGCTCGCGATTGGTATTTGCACGTCGCTGTTTACCGCCACGTTGGTGACACGGTTGTTAGTAGAGGGGCTGTTCGGTCACCGCCGCTTGCCGAAGTGGGCCGTGTAATTATGCGCCTGGGAATTCCATCACTCAATTTTATGGCGGCTCGAAATATAGCGGCATCGGGCTCAATCTTGGCAGTAATCGTTTCGATAGTTCTGCTTGCGACAAATGGGTTGAGTTTCGGTTTGGATTTCACGGGCGGTTCGTTGGTTGAGCTTGAGTTCGCTCAGGAGCCCACGCTGGAGGCGGTCCGGGAAGTACTGGTGAACGCGGGCTTTGCCGACGCAGTTGTGCAGGCCTTCGGGACACCGACTGATGTGATCGTGCGCCTGGCACAGGATAATGCGCCAAAAGCCGGTGATCAGGTATTCGCAGTGCTGCAAGCGGCGGGTTTTGAGGTCGAACTGTTGCGATCAGAGTTTGTCGGCTCGGCTGTCGGTGAGGAGCTGAGAGAGCAAGGTGGTTTAGGTCTGCTGTTGGCGCTCGGTATAGTGATGATCTATGTCGCTTTTCGTTTCCAGTTCAAATTCTCGGTGGCCGCGGTTGTCGCGTTGATTCACGACGTATTAATCGTCTTGGGCGTCTTTGCCTTATTTGGTCTTGATTTTGATCTGACCGTGTTGGCTGCGGTCTTGGCGGTCATTGGCTATTCCTTGAACGACTCGATCGTGGTGTCAGACCGGATCCGTGAGAACTTCCGGATTATGCGAACAAATGACCCCCTGAGGGTCCTGAATGACTCGATTAACCAGACGCTGAGCAGGACCTTAGCTACGTCGGTGACGACATTACTTGTGCTTCTGGCGCTTCTCTCTTTGGGTGGTGAGTTGATCCATAACTTTGCGCTCGCGTTAACGGTAGGCGTCGCCGTGGGGACGTATTCCTCTATTTACGTTGTGACGTTGGCTCTTCTCGTGATGGGTATCTCGCGGGACGATTTACTGGTCCCAGAAAGGGACCAAGAGTCCGATGGTCGGCCTTAGGTCTTGAGGGTATACCGCTGGGCATATCATGTCTTTGACAAGTTTGGGCTGGACGATCTCTTAGCAGTCGATGCTTAGATCCGGCTGTGTCTGTATTCTATCCGTCAGTAAGAAAATAATCGCGGTCGTTCTGGCCTGTCTAGTTGAATGAGCACAGGGTTTGACGGCTCTAACCTGGTTAGCATCGATTTTCTGTCTTGCGTGGCACGTGATCTGAACACCCGATCAATCAGCACCCGACCGAATAGCCCAGTGCTGGTCAGCGCATCAGTTGTCCTAGAGCAATGCTCAGTCCTCCTGGCGAACCTCCTGGCAGTATGTTGAGGCCACGCGTAGTAGTTGTTTCGTAAAAGTTCCCGCCCTCAATATTAGACATTAGTCTAATATTGCTTTGAGAGATAAAACAAAAATTACGTGTAACCGAAGACGGCGAGGAAGAGCGTCAGGCAGCCATATTCAATCTTCACTGATGCACGCCAGGAGCTCAGACTTGATTTGGAGAAGTCAAATTATACCTTAGTATCTGATATATATACCTTTTTTTGTTCCTCCCGGGGAGTACAAGAATGCGTGTTGGAGTAATCGGAAACCCGACAATCAAATTCGACCCTGGAAACTCCACAATTTTTTTTAGAATTGCGGTTTGGATAGTAAGAAAATACAAAGAAATAATCAGGTCTCTATCGGAGGTAGCGGTTGTCCAATCGGTTAGGTTTGGTTATCTTGGCGCCTGTGATGCCTTTTTTGGTAGCACACCTCGGTGGGTCTAGCTTACCTGCCTCTGGGGGAACCCAGAAAAAAGAGGATACTTAAGTAACCTTTAAATTTATATAATGAGGGAATCTCAAATGAAAAAAATTATCGCATCTGCAGTGGCTGTAGCGTTTGCTGCGCCAGTATTGGCTGCCGATATCACCATCACTGGTGACC
>MDTB01209572.1_pt1 | contig 25505 bp, 24 predicted proteins | sample 811161 | NCBI WGS metagenome assembly MDTB01 (sample SAMN05326650, study PRJNA326480) | marine metagenome | isolation source: seawater | place: Mediterranean Sea | collected 2009
AACAAATAAAACAAAGTTTTTAGAGTATGGTTGTGGTATAGCTCCTATAAGTTATTCAATTTTAAATTATTCCTCAAAAAAACCAGAAATTTATTATGCAGATATACTTCAGATTAATAGTATTTATGCTCAGTATAGATTAAAAAGTAGGGCAAAGTTTATTAAATTAGAACCTGAAAATTATAATTTGAATTTACCAAATGACTTTGACGTAATTACTATAAATACGGTTTTAGAACATCTTACTGATCCACTTGATTGTATAAAGTATTTGACGAGTATTTTAAAAAAAGGTGGTTTGTTAATTTTTGATTATATAATCTCTGAAGGAACAGGCCTTGATACAATTGAGGCCTTAAATCAAAGAAGCGCAGTAATAGAATTTATAAGTAAGAATTTTCTTGTTTTAAAGGGCAGTTTAAATTATGACAAATCAATAAATATTGTCGTAGTAAAAAAAAAGTAAATAAATTGAAATTTTGATTTCATGGTTAAATCAGCGCTAATATCAGGAGTTTCGGGTCAAGATGGTGCTTACTTGGCAGAGTACCTATTAAAAAAAGGCTACAGAGTTTTAGGTGGAGATAGGAGAGCGGCCAGCAATACTTTTTGGAGATTAAAAAAATTAGGCATTTTAGATGATATTGAAATTATCAATTTAGATGTGAGTGAGTTTTCTAATGTTTTCAATATTGTTAAAAAATATAAACCTGATGAAATATACAACTTAGCAGCTCAATCTTTTGTAGGTTCTTCTTTTGATTTACCTATTGTAACCTCAGATAGTACAGCAATCGGAACAACTCGAATTTTAGAGGCAATCAAATTAATTTCAAGTGACACAAAATTTTATCAAGCTTCAAGTTCCGAAATGTTCGGAAAGGTCAGAGAAATACCACAAAAAGAAACAACACCATTTTATCCAAGAAGTCCCTATGCTGTATCAAAAGTTTATTCGCATATGATGGCTGTCAATTATAGAGAGGCTCACAATATGTACTGTAGCTGTGGAATTTTATTTAATCACGAGTCACCATTACGAGGAGAAAATTTTGTAACAAAGAAAATAGTAATGGCTTTAACAAGAATTATAAAAAACAAACAAAAAATATTGGAGGTTGGTAATCTAGAAGCTAAAAGAGATTGGGGATATGCTAAAGATTATGTTGAAGCTATGTATTTAATGTTGCAACAAAAAAAATCTGATGACTATGTGATCGCGACAGGTAAAACACATAGTGTAAGGGACTTTATTAAAATTACTTGTAAGTATTTAGATATTAAAATTGGATGGAAAAAAAAAGGAGTCCATGAGGTAGGTATAAATAAAAAAAATAATAAAATAATTATTAAAATTAATCCAAAATTTTACAGACCAACAGAAGTTGATTACTTAATAGGAGATTATTCAAAGGCTAGAAAGCACCTATCTTGGAAGCCACGATATAACTTTGAACAATTAGTAGAAATGATGGTAAGATTTGAGCTTGAAAATTCTTAAATAGAATAAGTGATAAAAATAGGTATTAAAAAATTTTCTAAAATTATAATCAAATCTGATAACTCCTCTTGGGTTTTGGATGAATTAAAAAAGGAATTAGAATTTTCTCTAAAAAAAAAATTTAATTTTATCCATCAAAGATTTTTAAAATTTTTTAAAAATCAGAGTATTTTTTTTATAAATAAATATGATTTATTAAAAGAAAAAAAATATAACAATAAAATTGGATTAAGTTTATTCCATTTTGACCCTTCAAGAAAGTCAGAAAATAAAAAAATAATCAAATTAATAAAAGTTAATAACAATATTAAATGTGTACAAGTAACAAATAATAAAATTAAAAATTATTTAATTCAAGAGGGTGTTAGTAAAAAAAAAATATTTAAAATTCCAATTGGCATAGATATCAAAAAGTTCCCCTATTGCAAAATTAATAAAAAAAACTTAATTAAGAAAATTAAAAAACTTAATAAATTTTTGGTAATAGGATCATTTCAAAAAGATGGTATTGGTTGGGCAGATGGTAATAAGCCTAAAATGATAAAAGGTCCTGATATATTTATAAAAATAATTCAAAAATTAAAAAAAAAAGTTCCAATACATGTAGTTTTGACAGGCCCTTCTAGAGGTTATGTTATTAATAAATTAAAAAAGATGCGAGTTTCATATGAATATCATAATTTAAAAAATTATGATGAGCTTCATAAATATTATGAGTTGTTGGATTGTTATATTGTTTCATCAAGATACGAAGGTGGACCAAGGTCAATATTAGAGTCAATGGCTTCTGGTGTACCTATTTATTCAACTAAAGTTGGACAAGCCCAAGAGTTAATAGTTAATGGTTCAAATGGATGGTTATATGATAAAAAAAAAATTGATAAATTAACAAATTTGATTTGTTCAAATTTTAATAATAAAAAATCACTCACTAAAATATTAAAAAAAGCTAGAAATACAGCTTTAGATAATGATCATAAAAAACATCTAATTTTATGGAACAAATTTTTTAAAAATTTAAAATAATGATTAATAAATTTAAATCAATTATAAGAGACTTATTAAATTTTTATTTTTTCAAAAAAATCTATTTCTCAAACAAACCTGTTGCTACCAGAAAATATTACGAAAATATTTTTATTGAGGCTAAATCAAAAATATTTAAAAATTTAGATAGTTTTGAAAATAAAAAAAATTTTAAAATAGATAAATCCTGGTTAGATAATCTTGCATTTCACACGCAGATAGTAAAAAAAAAATCAACTATTAACTATCAACATGGAAGATTGCTGTATTCAACTTTAAGAAGGTATATTGTTGAAGAAAAAATAAAAAAAATTAATATTCTTGAAATTGGTACCGCTAGAGGTTTTTCTGCAGTATGTATGTCTAAAGCAATTAATGACTCCAATATAATAGGAAAAATTTCAACAATTGATATCATACCTCACACCAAGAAAATTTACTGGAATTGTATTGATGATATAAATGGAAAAAAAACTAGAGAAGAGCTTCTTAATCCCTGGAAAAAAGAATTAAAAAACATAAGTTTTTTTACTGGCCCAAGCTCATTAATTTTAAAAAAAATCAAAATAGATAAAGTAGATTTTGCTTTCATAGATGGAATGCATGATTATTACAATGTAAAAAATGAATTAATTTTCTTAAAAAAACGGCAAACTATTGGAAATATAATTGTAATTGATGATTACGATCAAAATAAATTTGAGGGAGTAGTAAAAGCATTAACGGATCAAAATTTAAATAAAAATTATAAAATAGAAATTTTGTCTTCTGATCCCCAGAGAACCTATGCTATAGCAACAAGAATAAAATGAAAAAAATTGCATTAGAAAAATATCCATTTTATTTTTTTGAAAAAATTGGACCATATATTTTCTTAGAAAGACTTTCTAAAGAATTAAAAAAAAAAAACATCATGCTTTCTTCAAAGTATAATCCTTTTTATGATATAGCTCTGTTTTTAAGCACTAATAAATCGATTTATAGAAAACCATATATTATACGAATTGGTGGAATTTATTTCGATAAAAAAAATACTATTAATAATACCTTTAATACTAATAAAAAAATATTTGACTCAATTGATGGTTCAATTGGAACAATTTTCGTTAGTGAATTTACAAAAGAATTAACTCAGAAATTACATGGTAATTTTAATAAAAAAAATATTGTGATAAATAATTCTGTTCCAATTTCTATTTTTAAACCCGACGGTGAAAATAAAAGAAAAAAATTAAAAATTAAAAAAGATACATTTGTTATTATTGCATCTTCGTCTTGGAGGCGACATAAACGATTAAGTGAGATTCTAGAGTTTTTTAATTTAATAAATTCTGAAATTAAAAATTTAAAACTTATTATTTTAGGTGAGGTAAAAAAAAAAATTATTGACAAAGATATAATTTATGCTGGTAAAATTGAACCAATGAAATTACCAGACTGGTATAGAACTGGAAATATTTATATTAATTTAGCTTGGATAGATCATAATCCGAACACTTTAGCAGAAGCTATTGCATGTGGATTACCTTCAATTTGCACTAATAATGGCGGCAATAGAGAATTAATTGAGAATTGTGATGCTGGAATTGTAAGTAATGCTGATGAGAATTTTAATTTTGAGCTTGTCGATTATTATAATCCTCCTAAACCAAATTACAAAGTTTTAAAAAATGATTTTTTAAAAATTTACGAAAACTATAGTTTTTATAAAAACAATATAAAATATGAAAATATTTCTTTAGAAAAGGCATCTATAAAATATATAAAATTTTTACAGGAATGTTTAAATGAGAATAAACGATAAAAGGGAAATAAAAAGACCAAAACTATCAGTCATTATGTCTGTATTTAATGAAAGTAAAACCTTAGAAAAATCAATTAAAAGTATTTTAAATCAAAAATTTCAAAATTTTGAGTTTATAATCTTAAACGATGGGTCAATTGACAGTTCAGAAAAAATTATAAAAAAACATTGTAAGAAAAATAAAAAAATTTTACATATTTATTCAGAAAAAAATAGAGGATTAACTTTTATGTTAAACTTAGGAATTAAGTACGCAAGAGGCGAATATATAGTTAGACACGATGCTGATGATTACAGTTTTAAAAATAGGCTGTATAAACAATTTTTATTTATGGAAAAAAATAAAAATATTTATATTCTTGGTACAAATTCTAGAGACTATATAAAAAATAATAAAAAATTTAAAATTTCTCAAATGCCCACAGATTCAAAAACAATTAAAGAGGGTTTAATTAAAAAAAATCATTTAATTCATTCCTCACTAATAATAAGAAAAAAATTTTTTAAAAAAGTGGGATTGTATAATCCACAATTTTTAAAATGCCAAGACTATGAACTATGGCTAAGAGGAAGAGGCAGATTTGAATATACAAATTTAAAAGACGTCATGATTACGAGAAACATTGATAAGAGTAAGTTTAAGTTTTTAGATCTTTATTTAGTCCTTAAAGCTAAATTAATGCACTCTAAAAGACCAAGAGATGTTTTTTTTGCTATATTTTCAAGCTTTAAAGATCTTTTTGTTAAAATTTTAAATTTTCTCATTTAAAAATTTTTGGAAAAAAATTGTAATTTTTCTTATAAAAATTTCTATTTCTAAATTTTTAATTGCATAAAGTCTTGAATTTTTTCTGAAATTTTCGAATTTTTTTCTATTCCTCAAAAAAAAATCAATTTTTTTCAAAAATTCTGTGCTAACACTTTTGTCCAATATATAAGAAAATTTATTTTCTGATTTATTAAAAATATCAACATCACCGACATTTGTACTTATAATTGGAATTGAAAAACTCAATGCTTCTGAAAAAGATAATGGAAAAGACTCAGTTTTAGAGGTACAAATTAATAAGTCAATCTTATTAAAAATTTTAGAATTGTTGAATTCGTTTTTGTACCAATAAAACTTTGAAAGTATATTTGGGTACTTTTTCATTAAACTTTTAAAATAATTTTGTTGTGTTTTCCAAACATTTCCAAAAAGATAAAATGTTACATTTGGATTATTGTTTTTTTTTACAATCTCGAAAAAAAGATCAATATTTTTATCAGGATTTATATTTGCAACTAATCCTACTTTTAATTTATTTTTAATTTTTCTCAATTTTTTGTTAAGCTGAATTGTATTTACGGATGATCTTAAGACATAAGAATGTTTATCTGATTTTTTCAAATAATATTCTCTTGATTTTTCAGATGCGAATACTGTTCTAATATTTTTATGCGCAGTAATTTGAAAGAATTTTTTTATAAAAAAATTACTTTTGCAGTCATGAATGTGCCATATTGTTTTAATTTTTAAAATTTTTGAGACAACTATTGCCTTAATACTTATCGAACCACATGCGACATACAAAAGGTTGGTATTATTTTTTTTAATAATTTCTTTTAAATTGCGACATTGTTTGAAAAATAAAAAGCTATAAGAAAAAAAATTGTTTTTTGATGGAATTGATATATCGGTCTCAATAATTTTAACTTTTAAGTTGGAAATATTTCTTTTAAAAAGTAAATTATTTTTTTTGGGTATAATCAAAATAATATTAAATTTTTTTGTATCTATTTTATTTAAAAAGTAAATTAATTGCTTTTGAGGACCTCCCAATCTAATATCTTCTAAGATTATTGATAAATTAATCATTTTCATGCTTTAATATATAAAAAATAAAATACATTTTTTTTTTATAAAGGGTAGTAAATTTTGTTTATTAAAACATCAAATGATAACCATGGAATTATTTCATTTCCAGCAGGCGATAAAGGTTATTATTTTAAAAATTATTATAATAAAAAAAATATGATGTTATATATAATAATTTTTTCTTTACTTTATCAATAAAAGAAAATAAAGGATAATCAAAATGAACAAAATTCTTATTACTGGTGGTTGTGGTTTTATAGGCAGTCATATTGTTGAAAAATTTTTAAAAGAAAATTTTATCGTAACAGTTGCAGATTTATGGAAATCACCAGAAATTAATGAGTTTGAAAAAAAATATAAAAATTTAAATTATCAAAAAATAAATATTTTGGATTTTGAAAATCTAGAGAAATTAATTAAAGAAAATAATTTCATGATACATATGGCTGCAATTTTGGGTACTTCAGAAACTATAACTACTTATGATATTGAGGACGTAATCACCACTAATGTACTTGGAACGACTAAAATTTTAAAGATGGCTAAAAAATACAACTTAAAAAAAGTTTTAATCCCAACAACTCCAGATGTGAGTTGGATTAATCCTTACAAAATTACAAAGCAAGCAATTGAAAAAATTGCCCAACTTTTTAATCATGAATATAAACTCAATGTATCATGTCTTAAACTTGGTAATATTTATGGACCCAGAGAAAGATGGTTAGAGGCCGGTGACTCAAATATGGATTGTCCATTTAATTATCAAAAAGTAGTTCCATCATTTATTATGGACACTCTTTATGGTAAACAAATTACAATTTATGGAGACGGATTACAGAAATCAGAATATATATTTGTTGAGGATGTGATAAATGCTTTTTATTTAAGTATAAAATCAACCGAAAATTTTGGTACAGAAGTAATTCATGTTGGTTCAGGAAAAAATTTATCTGTAATTGATATAATAAACGGCATAGAAAAAGCATGGAATAAAAAATTGAATAAAAATTTTGTTAGCATGAGACCTGGCGAACACAAAATAGAGATTGCTTTAAATCCAGAACCAATGAAAAGATTGTTAAAATATGAATTAAAATATGGATTAATAGATGGTTTAAAAAAAACCATCCCTTATTACGAAAAACAATTTGAAATACAAAAACAAAATCAAAAAATTTAAATTATATTTTGCTTATAATTTTTCTTCAGGTCCCTGGGGTGGAGGAAATCAATTTTTAAGGTTTTTGCATGATTTCTTTAAAAAAAAAAATATTACAGTCAATAATGTAAATAAATCTAATATAATCATTTTTAATAGTCATCACAATTTAAAAGATGTTCTTATGCTTAAATTAAAATATAAAAATAAATATTTTGTTCATCGAATAGATGGTCCATTATCATCTTATAGAAAAATCGATGGCAAAATTTTAGATAATTTGATATTTAAATTTAATAAGTATATTGCAGATTATACTGTATTTTTGTCTGAATGGTCAAAGAAAGAAAGTTTTAGAAATGGTTTTAAAATTACAAATAAATTTAAAGTAATACACAATCAAGCAAACACAAAGTATTTTTTTTTTAAAAAAAAAAATAAAAAAACAAAAATAAAAAAAATAAAACTTATCTATTATTCCTGGTCTAATAATGAATCAAAAGGTTTCGATTATCTAAATTATTTGGATAAAAAATTAAATTTTGATAAATATGAATTTTCATTTATTGGTAATACAAAGTTAAAATTTAAAAATATAAAAATTTACAAACCCGTTAATAACCAAAGATTATGTAATCTTATTCATAATCATGATTTATTTTTATTTTGTAGCAAAATTGAGTCGTGCTCAAATACTTTATTAGAAGCAATGAGTTGTGGTATTCCATTATTAGTGAGAAATAGCTCTAGTAATCCAGAAATATTTAATAATTATAGTTACCTTTTTAAATCAAAGACTGAATTATTAGATAAAATAAGAAAATTTAATTTCAAAAAGTATAAAAAAAAAAAAATACAAAATAAATCTTTTAAAGAGTATGAAAAAGTGTTTATTTATTTTAATAATACTGCTTTAAAACCAAAAAAAATAAACTTATTCTTGTACATGTACTTAAGTTTTTATTTATTAATGACTTTAATAAAATCTAAGGTTTTTAATATAATTAAAGTTCAGAACTAAAAATAATAAATTTTATAATTTAGTTTATTTTTAATCTTTAAATTTTCATCGACTCCTTCAGTAGTGCAAGGTGATTTACTGTAAAAACAATAGTTATTTATAGATCGATAGTAAAATAATTCTCCATTTTTTAATTTTGAAACAATATTTACATAATCGTTATTTTTACTAAAGGAATAAAATTTTGGCCAAGGATAATTTATATAACTATATTCATAATTTTTATAAATTCTTACAAATTGCTTTCCAATCAATACAACTAAACAAAATATAACAACAATATTTGAAATTTTTTTTACTTTATCACTTTTTAGATTTGAAAAATTATAAAATGTAAAATAACTTAGAGACATACCAATAAAAGTTATTATATACGAATATCCATATCTGTAGATTGGAGCCTTTAAAAACCATAATAGTATACCTGAGAAACTTAAAATTAATATGTATACATAATTTTTATTAATTTCTTTTTTATTTTTTTTTATAATACCAGTATAAAAAAATAAAATAGTTATAAACAATAAAGTAAAAATTATATAAGGACCAACTATAATCAAAACTTCAAAAAATTGATTATTAAACCATATTTTAATCCACTCATAATTAGACAAATATTCCTCATAACTTAAAACAATTCCTTTTTGGTTTGACCAATCTTTAGCCCAAGCCTCAGAACCAATAGCAACATCTTTAACATTTGATAAATATTCTAAATTAGTCCAAGAAAATCCAAAGCAGGTAATTGGCAATGGGTAGATACCACATCCAGTAGTCAAATAGTTTTTAATTATCCAAGAAATAAAAAATAAAGAAATAAATAAAATTTTATAATTAAGCAGGTTTTTAAATAAATATTTTGGATAAATCAATAATGGAAGGATTAATGTCAGGATTAAAAAAGTTTTGTTTAAAAAAGTAAATATAGACAATATAAGAATCAAATAAATTATTTCATTTTTTTTAAATAAAATATTTTTTTCAATATGATTTAAGAAAATTGAAATTGTTAAAAAAAAAGTAAAATGTGCAGGAGCATCGTTTCCGTATTCGCTGTATCTATTCATTTTATAGCTTACATAAAAAAGTATAAATATTGAAAAAATTTTCGATAATGAAAAATTTTGTATTCTTAGGATATTTGTGATCAAATTTATAATTACATAAATAGCCAAACTAGCAGCGGGAATTACGATCCCATTTAATCCAAGTATTAAATTATAATGAGATGCGCTCAAATATTGAAAGATTGAAGTATGACCAAATCTATGATGAATGTTACTAATACCTAAAATTATTTTATTTTCATTCAAAATATTTACATATGGATAGTGATATAATCCTGCGTCTGGTCTATAAATGTTGCTTAACAATAATAATAAAAAAATACCAAAAGAAGCAAAAATAACAAATTTAGCTAACTCATTTTTTTTTTTATTTTCTTTAAATAAAAATAAAAAATTTATAACCATAAAAAAATATAAAAAAGTATTTAAAAATGGATCTAGAGGTAAAATAAAATTTAGAAATAGTGCTAAAAATGATATAAGTATTGTGCCAAAAAAAGAGATGATTGTATAATAATATAATGAATAATTTGTTTTTATTTTTAAAAATTTGAATAATAGATTGCCAGCACCTAAATGAAAAATGACTGCTAAAAAGGATGAAAAAAGTAAATTAATCATTGAATGAAACTTAGTATTATAATTCCAGTATATAACGAGATAAATACGATAGAAACTATTATTAATAAAATTATAAATGAAAACTTTGATAGTAAGGAAATTATAATAGTTGATGATTATTCTATCGATGGAACTATAGATATACTTAAAAAATTTGAAAATAAAGAGAATTTTAAATTCTTATATCATAAAAAAAATTTGGGTAAGGGTGCATGTATAAAAACTGCAATACCATATTTAACTGGTGATTATATTATCATACAAGATGCTGACCTAGAGTATGATCCAAAAGATATACACAAATTTTTAAACATAATAAAATCTAAAAATTATAAAGCCATTTATGGATCGAGAGTATTGGGTAGAAAAAAAATTAATTTAAATCTAATAATTAATTTCAGAATATTTGCCAATTTTTTGTTAACAACATTTTCAAATTTATTAAATAAACAAAAATTAACTGATGCCCATACTTGCTATAAGTTTATTTCTGTAGAAATTTTTAAAAAACTAAATTTAAAACAAAATGATTTTTCTATATGCCCAGAAATAACTACTAAATTATCAAAATTAAAAATAGAAATTTTAGAAATTCCAATCTCTTATTTTGGAAGATCTTACAAAGAAGGAAAAAAAATTAAATTCAAAGATGCTATACAAGCTGTATTTACATTAATAAAACTTAGGTTTTTTTTTAAATTTTAAAAAATAAATTACAATTGAATAAAATAAAAATGCAAAAAAGACAGTTTTATAAAAATTTTTTGATATTTCAAAAAATATTGATGGAGATATAACAATGAGCAAATTTAATATCCATATTGGTAAAAATTTATATTTTTTAATTAATAAATGATGCAAATGATTATTATCACCGTGAAAAGGTGATTTACCCTTAAATACTCTTTGGAAGCTTAATCTAATTGTTTCTAACCCTGGGATTAAAAAAGCAAAAAATATATCATCACAGAAAATTTTATTATTTGTTATATTATATGAATAAATATAGAGACAACTTATCAAACAGGTTATAAAAGAGTTACCGGAGTTTCCGATAAATACTTGATTTTTTAAATTAAAAAAAAGAAAGAATAATAATGAAAAAATTAATGTGAAAACTAATATTGAGGATAAGCCTGTTTTAAATATTAAAAATAATATCCAAAATAAAGCTGTAGTTCCATAAATTCCATTTGCGCCATCAATAAAGTTAGCAGAATTGTAGAATATGAACAAACAAAATAAAGTAAAAAATATTGCTATATAGTATTTATTAATCAAGACATAAGCAAAATCGATAGTTCTAAATCTTATTGTGTTAACTAAAAGATCAGGGTCTAATGGAAATAAGAAAAAAAATATTAAAGAAAAAACTAAAAATTTTCTATTTGGGGGTAAATTTTTTATATCATCAAGTCTACCAAGTGTATAAAAGGCCAATGATGAAAAAAATATAATGAGTAAAAACATGTTAGAAAAAAAATCCTCAAAATAATAAGACAAAATTAGAGCAGGCAAGAAACCTATCAAGCAGGCAGTACCTCCTATATTGGAAATAGGAAATTTATGAATTTTAATGTTTTTATTTGGCCTATCTATAAAATTATATTTTTTAGAAAAATATTTATATTTCTTTAAAATAAACAAAGTAGAAAAACTCAATATTAATGATATTAATATTTTTATATATACTAAATTTTGCATATTAAGTTTGTTTTAAATAAATACATGGAATATCTCAATTTTCAATTTAATAAAAAAAATATGAATAATATTTTTTTTATATTAATGGGTATTTTTTTAGTTTTATCTATACCCTCTTCTATTATTGGAACCGGCGTTGTAAATTCAACGATAGTTTTATTTGATTTATTATTCTTACTTTATTTACTTTTAAATATTAAAAATTTTGAATTTAATAAAAAAGTATTAAAATTTTTATATGTTTTAATTTTAATCCTTATTTTAAATTGTTTATTTTCATCTAACTTAGAATATTCTTTACTTAGAAGTTTGAGTATCTTAAAAATAACTATTTTTATTCTAGGGTCAGTCTTTATAATAATTCACAACACTAAAATTCATAAATATTTTTTATTATGTTTATTTATTTCAGTTATTTTCGTTTCTTCAGATAGTTTTTATCAGTTCATATTTACAAAGGATATTTTTGGTTTTGAAAAAGCTCCAGAAGTATTGGGAGGAAGATTGACAGGACCTTTTAAAGAAGAATATATACCAGGGTCGTTTATAAGCAAACTTACTTTTTTGTCTCTAATTTATCTTCTAACTTTTAAAATTAAAAATTTCTTTAAATTTCTAACTTTAGCTTTTTTATTGGCTATAACAATTCTTACAAAAGAAAGAATGGCATCATTGATGTTAATATTCAGTTCAAGTTTTTATTTAATGTTTTATTCTAAAAATATAAAAAGAAATTTTATAATATTAATTATTTCGTTGCTTACAATTTTTTCAATTATCTATTCAAATAAAAATTTTAATAATAGATTTATAAAAACTACTTTATCACAAATGGGTTTATCTGATTATACAACATCACATAACAAAGGAGGTTCAATTTTTGATAGTGATTATGGAGCTCATTTTTTAACAGGAATTGAAATTTTTAAAGATAATTTTTTATTTGGTTCTGGTTTAAAAACCTTTAGGTCAAATTGTGGATTAAAAAAATATGAAAGTATTAAATCTACTAGTGTTGATAATAGATGTACTACCCACCCTCATAATTTCTATTTAGAAGTTTTATCTGAAACAGGAATTATTGGCTTTGCATTTTTTATTTATTTAATTTTTATTTTGTTAAAATCTTTGTTTTATATAAATGATAGAGAATTAAGAATTCTGTCTTTTTCAATTTTAATATTGCTTTTTTGGCCAATTAAAACTTCAGGATCTATTTTCTCGAGTTGGAATGGTTTTCTATATGCGTTAAATGTGATATATCTCTTATACTTTACAAAATCATGTTTAATTTTTAAAAAGAAAAAATAGTTATGAAAGAAATTTTGATAGACTCATCAAAACTCAATAGTTGGTTAAACGCTCGCAAATTTACTATAGACAATTTTTTTCAAAATAAAAAAAATCTAAAAAAAAAACTAAAAAATAAAGACTACTTCCATTGCAATTATAAAGATGTAGAATTTATTACAAAAAAACTCAATATAGATACAAAAGAGATTATTAAAGTCAAACAGGTACCGGAATATATCCTGTGGAATAAAAAATTTATAGAATCAACCAAAAGACCAATTAAGAGAGATGGAATACATTTTTATAACTATTATTCTTTACCTTCACCAGACAATTTTAAATCACCAGTAATATTAGATATATTATGTCCAAAAACAAAAATACCAAAACTTAATAATGGACATTTAGAACAAGCAATTACTGTAGTTTTGGGACCTGGTGATATATATGGAAGATGGGGGAAAAAAAAAAAATCGTCGAATTTTAAAAAAATAAATATAAATAAAGAAAAAATTACAAACTGGATAGTAGGTGATACATATTTAGAACCTACATACCTGCCTCATACTTACTCCTTAGCGTCTAATACTCCTAGTAAAATTCTATCCTACACAGCAAAATCACCAATTGAGAAGTTTATAAGAAACTTTAATAATTGGAGTAAAAAAAGTTATGTAAATTTTTCGAAGAAAATTTCAAATAAAAATATATTGGAGACAATATTCAAAGAAATTTTGAATGAAAGATTTGTTGATTTAAAATATTTGAAACAGTTATTAGGTATAAAAAAAATAAATATTAAAACAATCGTTAACAACAGAAAATATTTAGAAAAAATTTGTAATCTATTCGATATTGATCAAAGTTTATTTATTAAGAAAAATTACAAAGAAGATGATGTTGGTAAAACATATATGTCAATTAAAGAAAGCACGAAATTAAAAAGAAAATATAAAAACTATGAAATCGCACCAATGGCTTCATCAATCCGATATCCTGATCTTTATGGAACATTTATAAAAGTTTATAAAAATATAAGTAAAACCAATTTACTAAATATTTTTAATTGTCATTATTTAGTGACATCTGGACAACTATTTTTTATTACCAATAAAAAAAAATTAATAGTTTCAGAGGGAGATTGTCTTTGGGTTTCTCCATATATAAATCATGGTTTTTCGGGGAAAGGTTCATTAATCAGAATATCAAATGGTGAAAGCTTAGATAATCAAGACCTAAACGAAATTTCAAATCTTTACAAACCCAAGCAAACTTTAACTAGAAGCTATGGCGACAAACAAGTTTGGGGTTATGAATAAAAAATGAAATGAAAGCAATAATAATTGCAGCTGGAAGAGGGTCCAGAATTCCAAAAATATCAACCAATAAACCAAAGTGTTTTTTAAAAATCAAAAATAATATAAGTATTTTAGAAAGACAAATTTTATTTTTAAAAAAGAACAATATAAAAAAAATCTTTGTTGTTACAGGGCATAAATCAAATTTCTTCAAATCAAAAATGTATCATTGCATTAAAAATAAAAAGTATTTTAAGAACGAACAAGCGGACTCACTAATGTATGCTAAAAAAGAATTCAATGATGATATAATTGTTTTATTTTCGGATATAATTTATGATGAAATTTTTTTAAAAAAACTAATAAATACTAAAAAAAAGGAATATATTACACTGGTATGTCAAAAGAATTGGAAAAAAAAATATAAGTTTAGATTTGATCATCCTGTATCTCAAGCTGATAAAGTTAAAATTTTAAGAAAAAAAATAATTAAGATAGGTAAAAATATTAGTACTAAAGAAGCAAATGCAGAATTTATTGGTATTTTTTTAATTCCAAAAAAAGCATGTAAAAATTTTGTTAATTTTTTTAAATTAGTAAAAAATTCAAAAAAATTACAGTTACATAATTTTTTTTCATTTTTATTAAAAAAAAAACAAACAATTAAAGCACTTAATCTAAGTGCGAAATTTATGGAAATTGATACTTATAACGATTATAAACTAGCGAAAAAAATGTTTTGATCAATGAATAATAAAAAAAAAAAAAGATCCTACACTGTAATAGGAACTGATTTTTTACACCCAGGTCATTTAGCAATTCTCAAAAAAGCGAGTGAGTTTGGCGAGTTAATTGTAGGTTTATTGACAGATGAAGCGATTGGAAAATATAAAAGACTACCCGTTATAAGCTTTGATGATAGAAGAAAAATATTAGAGTCTATAAAGTGGGTATCAAGGGTAGTTGTTCAAAAAAATTTAAATTATCGAGAAAATTTACTAAAAATAAAGCCAGATTTTGTTGTGCATGGCGATGACTGGAAAAATGGAAGACAAAAAAAAATAAGAGATGAAGTTATCAAAATAATATCAAAATGGGGTGGTAAAGTTATAGATCTACCCTACAATAAAAAATATTCTTCCGAAAAATATAAATCTCTTTTAGCTCAATATGAAACACCAACAATAAGTAGAAAAAAATCTTTAAAAAGACTTATAGATGCTAAAAATTTTATTAGATTAATAGATGTTCATAACGGATTAAGTGGTTTGATTGCTGAAAAAATAAATATTAAAAAAAAATATAATGTAATCGAATTTGATGGTTTTTGGGCTAGCTCACTTACTAACTCAACGATTAAAGGAAAACCTGACATTGAGGCTGTTGATGTTACTGAGAGAATTCAAACTATTAATGAGATATTGGAGGTAACATCCAAACCTATATTATTTGATGCTGATACAGGAGGAAAAATTGAGCATTTTGTTTTTACCGTAAAAACTCTTGAAAGGCTAGGTGTGTCAGGACTAATTGTAGAAGATAAAATAGGGCTTAAAAAAAATTCTTTACTTGGTAATAAAGTTAAACAAAAACAGGATAGTATATCTTCTTTTTCAAAAAAAATTAAATCAGCTCAACTTTCAAAAAAATCCAAAGAGTTTTTAATAATTGCCAGAATAGAGAGTTTAATATTAGGCAAAAGTGTCAATGATTGTTTGGCTAGAGCTAAAAGCTATATTGATGCTGGAGCAGACGGTATAATGATCCAATCAAAAGAAAAAAGTATTAAAAAAATTGAACTTTTTTGTAAAAGCTATAACAAGTTCAGAAACAGAAAACCACTTGTATTAGTACCTACTGCGTATAGCCATGTTAGAGAAGAAAAATTACAAAAAATGGGGGCAAATGTTGTCATTTATGCAAATCACCTTTTAAGAAGCGCTTATCCAAGTATGATCAATACAGCAAAAATGATTTTAAATAATCGTAGATCTCACGAGGTAGAAAAAAAAATTCTATCAATAAAAGATATTTTAGATTTAATTCCAGGCACAAATTAAATAAATGATAGAGTCAAATAAATTTTTAAATTTTTTAAAAAAAAATCATATTAATTTTTTTACTGGGGTTCCCGACTCTTTATTAAAAGATTTAAACCATGACATTCTTAAAAAAGTCAAAAAAAGCCATCATTTTATTTGCGCGAATGAAGGAACAGCAGTATCGGTAGCTGCTGGTTATAACCTTGCAACAGGAAAAATTCCAGCAGTTTACTTGCAGAATGCTGGTCTAGGCAATTTGATAAATCCACTTACATCTTTAATCGACAAAAACGTTTATTCAATTCCGATGTTAATTTTAGTTGGGTGGAGGGGGGAAAAGGGAAGTAATGATGAACCACAACATAATTTTAAAGGTAAAATCACCTTAAATTTGCTAAAAATTATGAAACAAAAATTTCAAGTTATGACCGGTAATGAAAAAATTGATTTTCCAAAGTTAAAAAAAGGTTTAATTTTGTGTAAAAAATATCAACAACCATTATTTCTTGTTATAAAAAAAAATATATTTAATCCGAAAAATATAAAAACTATTCCAAATAAAAAAAAGCTAAAACTTTCAATTAAAGAGACGTTAGAAATAATAACTAAAAAATTCGATAAAAATTATAGATTTGTTTCTAATACAGGAAAATGTTCCAGGGAACTTAATGAGCTTAGAAAAAAAAATGACAGAGAAAATATTTTTGATTTTTATAATGTGGGAGCCATGGGTCATGTTTCTCAAATATCACTTGGTATATCTCTTTTTTCCAAAAAAAAAATTTTATGCTTAGATGGAGATGGATCTTTAATTATGCATATGGGTGGAATGTCAACTATAGGTTTTTCTAAAAGTAAAAAATTAATTCATATTTTGCTTAACAATTTTTGTCATGACTCTGTGGGAGGTCAACCAACTTCAGCAATAACTACTAATTTCAGAAAAATAGCTAGTGCCTGCGGTTATAAACTGGTTTATGGTCCAATTAATTCAAAACTGAAATTAATAAATGTAATAAAAAAAATTAAAAATAAAAGTGGCCCGATATTTATTGAAATTCATCTAAAGCGTAATATACAAAAAAAATTGTCACGACCAGATAGAAATTTTATCAACTTAAAAAATAAATTTATGAAATCATTGTAAATAAATGACAAAAGTAATTTTTGGAAAAAATAAAAGGTTTTACCTAAAAAAAATAATTAAAAAATCTAATAATATTCTGATTATTTCCTCAAAAAGGGGAAAAAAAAGGTTTATTAATGAAAATAAATTTAATCTAAAAAAAAATTGTAAAATTGATTGGATTGATCACATTTCCTCGAATCCTGACTTAAGTAAGATAAATAAAATATTTAAATCGTTCGAAAGAACAAATTATGATTTTATTGTTGGTATTGGCGGAGGTAGTGTTTTAGATGTTTCAAAAATAATTAAGTTACATTTTATAAATGAAAAACTGAATAATAAAATTGAACTTATTTGTATTCCAACTACGGCAGGCACAGGAAGTGAAGTTACACAATTTTCAACAATTTGGGATTTTAAATTAAAAAAAAAAATTTCTATCGAAGATTTAAAAATGAAACCAAACTATGCAATAGTTGATCCAATCTTAAGTTATACTGTTCCTAAAGAAATTACATTTAGTACTGGTCTAGACGCTTTAAATCAGTGTTTTGATTCCTTATGGAATAAAAATTCTAAAAGTATTGTGAAAAATTTGTCTATAAATTCAATAGTAACAATTTTTAAAGGATTAAAAAAAATTTCAAAAAACATAAATGACAAGGAAGCTAGGGACTTATTATCTTTTGGTAGTTTAAAGTCTGGAGAATGTATAAGTAAAACCAAAACTAGTATTTGTCATTCAATCTCTTATCCATTAACACTCAATTTTGGTATAGATCATGGATATGCATGTGCGTTTTCTATGTTAGCTGTAATAAACTTAGTAAATAGAAAAAATCCAATATTTTTTAATAAGTTAATCAATAAACTAAAAATGAAAAATTTTGATGAATTCTTCGGTAGTATAAATGATTTATTAAAGGTATTAAATGTAAATCACTACTGTATAAAAAAAATCAAAAAATATAATAAATTGGAGAAAGTAATACCTCAAATGTTTAATAGAAAGAGATTAAACAACTTTATTTATGTATCGAATATAAATAGAAAAAGATTAATCTCAATACTAAATTGTTCATTTAATGAAAATCACAAAAATTTTAAATTTAATATTTGATTTTTTCTTTTTTTTAATCCAGGGTAAAAAAAAATTTATTTTTTATTCAGAAGGTTTATTTTATACAAAGTATTATTTAGATTTAGCTAAAAAAATTAACGAAAAATTTAAAATAATTGTAATTACTTCTGATTTAGATGAAAAAAATTTTTTAAAAGAATTGGGTTTATTAAGTTTTTATATAGGAAACGGAGAACTAAGAAAGTATATTTTAAATAATATTTCATGTACTTATTTAATTTTAACTCTTACTGATATAGGAATTAATTTCAAGAGATCATTAAAGGTAAAAAAATATATTTATTATTTTCATTCATTAGCAAGCATGCATAAAGTTTATAAAAAAGATGCTTTTAACAGTTATGATATATTTTTGGTTAACGGACAATATCACGTAAATGAAATAGAAAAAATGGAGCAAATCTTTAAAATAGAAAAAAAAGAAATAGTAAAGACTGGTTATTTTTATCTTAAATATCTTAAAAATAATGCAAATTTAACTTTAAAAAAAAAAACCAAATCTTATTTGCTCCGAGTTGGAATTACAAAGAAAAAAACTTATTTAATGATTATTCTATTAAAATAATTGAAACTCTTCTTTCACGTAACTTTCGAGTTTTATTTAGACCTCATTTTGAAAATATTAAGAGAAATAAAAAAATCATAAGATTAATTAAAGAAAAGTTTGGGAAAAACGAAAATTTTAAATTTGATAATAATTCAGATAACCTTCATGCGATGGAAAAGTCAGAATTACTTATTACTGATAATTCATTAATAGCTACAGAATTTACTTTAATTTTTAAAAGGCTTTCTCTATTTATTAATTATGAGGAAAAAATTCATAATTTAATATTTAAAGATTATGAATTAAAAACATTTGAAGATACTTTTAAAGAAAAACTAGGTAAGTCTATTCAGGTAAATCAAATAAATTTATTGGGTGAAATTTGTAAACAAAAATATGATCATTCTTGTTTAGAAAAAGCAGTAAAAAAATTCTCGAGTGAGTTTATTTACGATTATGATAAATCTATAGAAATAGCATCCAATTATATAATTTCGTTAGATTAGTTAATTATGCTGTTTGGTAGAATAGGGTTTTTGAATTCTAGTTTTGATAAAATTCTTCTTTTTAAAAAAATTATAAATATCGTAATTACTTTTTATGTTGTTAGAAAAATAGCCAAGTATTAATTCACTGATATGATAATTAGACGTTTGTTTGTCCAGTGTATATTTATTATTATCATTTAGAAACTTGGTTAAAAATACAACTGGTCTTTCCTCATCCATTTTTAAATACCAATGATCAGACGAAACAATTATGAGAGTTTTCTCATTAAAATTTAATTTTTTTATCTCTTTAAGAATTTTATTCAAAACATAATCTGTCAGTTTTAAATTTAATTTATAACTTTCGATTTCATTTTTTGGTTTTATTTTAAAAATTTTTTCAGCATAAAGGGAAGGCAAATGTGGAAAGCCAAAATGCATATATGTTAAATCATCTTTAAAATTAAGATGTTTCTTTATAAGATCGATTTGTAATTTATCTCTATCGCTATTTAAATTTAGTTTATTATTAAAAAATTTGTCTATCAAATTTAAAAAAGTAACGTGCAATATACCATCATACCATTTTATATCCCTGTGATGTTTCTCAATTGGTGTACAATTTTTTACTTGGTAAAATATATGGCAATATGGGTGATAAACACCAAATAAACTGCTTGTATAACCTAACTTATATATTTTTCCAAAAATACTGTTATCAAAACTAAAATCCATAATTGTTCCATCATCACCGACTAGACTTAATTTTCCAAATTGGTCGTAAATTTTAACATCTTTAGCAAGAAAACCTGTTAGCATTTCAGGTATAGCACTTATCGTTGCATTTGATGTTGCTTTCATATTTGTTAATTTTAAAGATTGTTTTTCAAATTTGTTAAAGTTTTTCAAAGAGTTATCTGATAATGCCAGCTTATAATCAAACTCATCAAAAATAATCCAAATTAATTTTTTTTCATCATCATTTTTAAATTTATTTTCTGGTACTATTTTAATTTCATTAATTGGGTTAATAAAAAAAAAAAATCTAAATAAGAATAGGCTAAAAAAAAAAATAGATAAAATTATTAAAAATTTTTTAATCTTTTTTAAATTATTAAAGAGGAAAATATTAATTATTAAAGACACTAAAAAAGGAAAAATATACCATCCAGCTATTAAATACTTATTTGTTGTTAAACCAAAGATTTCAGCACGTAAGTGTCTCCATTCAGGAATATTTGATAAATCTAAAAAAATGTGGAAAGTTAAAGTACAAATTACACAATTTAAAAATAGATTATAAAATTTAAGATCTGAAAAATATTTTTCAAAAAAATAAAATATAATACTGAGAAAAATAAATAAACTTATTATTGATAAATAAAATTCTTTATATACTGGTCCGCCAGCAATATATCCTTGTAAATTAAAAAACAGCAATAAAGAAAAAATATATTTATTTAAAAAAATTAAGCTTATACCTGTAGAGTTTAAAATATTTTTTTCAAAAATTTTCACAATTTTTTTTGATTAATATCTTTTTCTTTTTCTTTTTTTGATTTGAATATTTTTTTTATAAACCTTATCGGATATCCCATGTAAACTACGATAGCACCAAATATTGCAATTATTCCCTGTATAATCAAAGAACCGGTACCTGGATCTATATAAGCCAAAGTATACATAGTTGTAGAGTAATAGATTATAAGAATTAAGATTATTTTTTTTACTATCATATTAATTTTTTATACGTTAAGTAAACAGGTTAATATTATATAATAATATATTTTAAAATAAAAAAATATTAATTTATTAATGTTTTCAAATTACGCAGGTCTACAAATACTTAATTTTCCATTAAATATAATAGTTCTTATATCTATTTCATATGGTTTTATAAATTTATGTAATTATATAGTTTCAGATAAAAAAATTTTCTTTAAATCAAATATTAATTACTTTTTTCCTATATTTTTTTTTATATTATTTTTATCTTTAATAAATATCACCTTGCTCTTTTCATATAATTTTACAATTTTTTTAATTTTTTCTTTTGGAGCTATATGTTTGCTTTTTTTATTTAAGTTTCGAATTACAAAAATAAATAAAATTAATAAAAAAAATTATTTTCAAATAATTATAATTTCTTTCTTAGTTATTTATTTTTTTTTAAGTTTATTACCTATTAGCGACAGTGACTCTCTCAGCTACCATAGCGCTTATGGTGCAAATATTATAAAAAATCAAGGCTTGGGTTGGTTAAGAGATATTCATTTAGTACATCCAGATTTTTTAGTATCTGGACTTGGAGAAATAATTAATTTTGTTGGCCTTGTTTTTATGATTGACAATTTTGGGTCATTTTTCAATTTTATGACTCTTATTTTTGTAGTTAAGATTTTTTATATTCTTAATGCGAAAAAAAAAATAAATTACTTTATAATCTTAACGACTATATCTAGCCCAATATTATTACCAGTAATTTTCTCCCAAAAGATTTATCTTTTACCTTCATTAATATTGGCTTTTTTGATGTTTTTAATAGTTGAAAAAAAAAAATTAAATGATTTTGATTTTTTAATGATTTATTCAATGTTGATTTTTTGTGTTTCTGTAAAAATAAGCTTTTTAATTCCCGTTACATTATTAATTTTATTCTTTTTATATAAATCCTTGATTAAAAAAAAATTGAAAAATCATTTATTATTTTTAATTTTATCTTTTTTTTTTATTTTTTTTCCAGTATTGGCAAAAAATATAATTTATCATGGAGATGTTTTGCCACCATTTTCAGGATATATACTTGGAACAAATGATTTATATCTAAATACAGCAGTTAAATTTTTTCAGAATTATGATTTAAAACTATCTTTTGAAACTTTATTATTGTTACCAATTTTATTTTTAGTTCCTCATATTGGAAACGGATATGGACAAGTTTTCTTATCTTTACCTAATATTGGCAAAATTTATGGATTTCAATTTTATAATTTTTTCTTTGCATCAAACTTAAATAAATTTTTTTATATATTATTTTTGTTTTCAATTCTTTCAGTTTTAATTACTGGAAATGTTAGTACAAGATGGTTTTTATTTATTTTTTTATTCTGTCAATTATGTATATTAAACAAAGAAATTAAACCTAATAAAGTCTTTAAATACTTATTGATTTTACAAACCTTTTTCTTTTTTTCTGCAATTATTTTTTATTCAATTTATAATTTAAGTTCAATCTTTAATATTTCATCAAAAGAACTATTTCTAAAAAATAATGCTAACGGGTATGACTTTTACAAGAAGATTGAAAGTTTAAAAAAAATTAAAAAAATTAAAAATGAATATATATTATATTCACAAAGATCGAATTTTTGGACAGATATAAATTCGTATCATTTAAATCTTGGCAATGAATGGCTAAAATTCTATAAAATAAGACAAAATAAGTTAACTGTTACGAACAAATTTAAGCCTACTTTAAATAATAAAAAAATTAAAATTATAATATTAAGTAGTGGAGTTTTAAACAAACAAGTGGCAAAAAATACTTTTAAATTAGATTGCGATTATGAATTTGGTAATTTGACTGCAAAATATTCAACAAGAAATATATTTTTCAGGGGTTCTAAAGAATTTAATTGGATATTTTTTAAAAATAGTGATTTTCTAAATTGTTTAAAATCTTATTAATCAGCTATAGTTTTATTTTTTATAATTGTTTTGTAGATAAGCATTGCTCCTTTTTCATTTGGATGACTTCGTTCTTTAAGGTATTACGTATTTATTAAAATTTTTAAGTTTTTATTTAATTAATTATAGAAGTTAACACTTTTTAATATATAATCTAATTGTATAAATATATATGAGAAAAAACAAACATGATAAAAGTTCAAATAAAAGTTTTGGTTTTGTTTTTTTTATTATTTTCACTATTATTGCTTTTTATCCAGTTGTAAATGGAAAATCCCCTCAATTTTATTTTTTTCCAATAGCTATATTATTTTTGATATTAGGACTTTTAAATGCAAAAATTCTAACACCATTAAATATAGCATGGATTAATTTTGGACTCTTTTTAGGACGCATCTTTTCACCAATTATAATGGGATTTATTTATTTTCTCATAGTTACTCCGATTGGAATAATTATGAGGTTATTAAACAAAGATTTATTAAAACTTAGGTATAACAAAAAATCAAATACTTATTGGTTAGTTAAAAAAGACACAAATAGTAAAATGAAATATCAATTTTAAAATGGATTTTATAAAGGAATTTTTTTATTTCTTAAAAGTACGAAAAAAATATTGGCTAATACCAATTATAATTGTTTTGTTTATATTTGGTGGATTAATTGTTTTAACACAAGGAACGGCTGTAGCTCCTTTTATTTACACTATATTTTAGTGATATCAATTTTAGGAATTTCTGCATTTTATCATGATAGCGCAGCAGCAATTGTAGTGGACGGCGAGATAGTTGCTGCAGCACAAGAAGAAAGATTTTCAAGAAAAAAACATGATTCAAGTTATCCTTATCATGCCATAGAATTTGTTTTAAATTTTTCAAAAATTAAAATTTCAGAACTTGATGCTATTGTTTTTTTTGAAAAACCTTTTTTAAAATTTGAACGATTATTAGAAACATATGTAGCAATGGCTCCAAAAGGTTTTTTGCAATTTTCAAAAGCTATGCCAACATGGCTAAAAGAAAAATTATTTCAAAAAAAACTGTTATTTAATTTATTAAAACAACATGATGAAAATTTTAAAGATGATAAAAAATTATTTTTTTCAGAACACCATCTTAGCCATGCAGCAAGCGCATTTTATCCATCCCCTTTTAATGAAGCTATTGTTTTAACTGCTGATGGAGTTGGTGAATGGGCAACAACAACTGTTGCGGTTGGTAAAAAAAATGAACTTAAAATTAAGAAGGAAATACATTTTCCTCACTCACTTGGATTATTATATTCTGCATTCACATATTACGCTGGTTTCAAGATTAACAGTGGAGAGTATAAACTGATGGGTTTGGCTCCATATGGAGAGCCAAAGTATGTAAATATAATAGAGAAAAATTTAATCGATATCAAAGATGATGGATCTTTTAAGTTAAATCAAAAATACTTTAATTATACGACTGGACTTACAATGACTAACGAAAAATTTCATAAGCTTTTTGGCAGCAAACCCAGAAATGCTAATAATGAAAAAATTAGTCAATTTCACATGGATATTGCCGCGTCTATTCAAAATGTTACAGAAAATATTATATTGAAAATTTGCACGTCATTAAAAAAAGAATATAAAATACCAAATCTTTGCTTAGCAGGTGGGGTCGCGTTAAATTGTGTTGCTAATGGAAAAATTTTAAAAAAAAAAAATTTTTGACAATATTTGGATTCAGCCTGCTGCTGGGGATGCGGGTGGTTCTTTAGGTGCTGCGCTTGCATATTGGTATTTAGAATTAAAAAAAGAAAGAAGAGAATCAAAAATAGATAATATGAAAGGATCTTTTCTAGGCCCTCATTATTCCGAGGAAAATATTGAAAAAATTTTAGACATCCTTGGTGCAAGATATGAGTATTTGACTGAAGAAAACTTAATAAATAAAACAGTTGAAGACTTGTCAAAAGGAAATGCTATTGGTTGGTTTCAAGGTAGAATGGAATTTGGACCAAGGGCATTAGGAGCAAGATCAATTTTAGGCGATCCAAGGTCTGAAAATATGCAAAAAATTTTAAATTTAAAAGTTAAATATAGAGAAAGCTTCAGACCATTTGCTCCATCTGTTTTAAGAGAAAGTGT
>MDTB01094254.1_pt1 | contig 25502 bp, 23 predicted proteins | sample 811161 | NCBI WGS metagenome assembly MDTB01 (sample SAMN05326650, study PRJNA326480) | marine metagenome | isolation source: seawater | place: Mediterranean Sea | collected 2009
GCTAGTTTACCATGACCAATTTCACGTCTTCCAGTTCCAATTCTTCCAGTTTCACCAACTGAAAAAGGAGGAAAATTGTAGTGTAGCATAAATCTTTCTCTGTGTTGTCCATCTAAACTTTCTAATCTCTGCTCATCATCAGAAGTTCCTAAAGTAGTAACGACAATTGCTTGGGTTTCGCCTCTGGTGAATAATGCAGAACCATGTGTCCTCGGCAAGACACCAACTTCACATGAAATAGCTCTTACGTCGGACAAACCTCTCCCATCAATTCTATTTTTGTTTTTAAGAATATCAGTTCTTACAATAGATTTTTCTAAATTCTTTAATTGGCTGTTTACATCAAGATCAGTATAGTTTTCATTTTCTTCATAAAGCTTTTTAGCTTTATCTGTTATCTCTGAAATTTGATTTGATCTATCTTGTTTATCTTTTGTTGCAAAAGCCTTTTTAAGATCTTCTGTAAATGTTAACTCAAGTTTTTTCTTGACTTCAGAAAGGTCTTTTTTCTCAATAGTCCACTCTGGCTTTCTACATTCTTTAGCAAGCTCATCTATCATTTCGATTACAGGAACAAAACCTTTATGTCCAAATTTAACTGCATCTAACATTTCTTCTTCTGTTAAACCATTAGCTTCTGACTCAACCATAAGCACTGCATCTTTAGTACCCGCCACAACTAAATCCAAAGTAGAATTTTCTAATTCTGTTTTTGATGGATTGAGAATATACTTACCGTCTACAAAACCAACTCTAGATGCTCCAACTGGACCTCTAAATGGCATTCCTGAGATAGCTAATGCTGCTGATGAGGCAATTATAGCTAAAATGTCTGGTTGATTTTCCTTATCATATGAGATCACAGTTGGTAATAACTGTACTTCATTTTTAAATTCACCTGGAAACAAAGGTCTGATAGGTCTATCAATCAATCTTGAGATTAATGTTTCGCTTTCAGTCGGTCTTGCTTCTCTTTTAAAATATCCACCTGGAATTTTTCCACCTGCATAATATTTTTCTTGATAGTTTACAGACAAAGGAAAATAATCCATATCTGGATTTACTTTCTTTGCTCCTACAACTGTTGCCAAAATAACTGTTTCCCCACATGAGGCAATAATTGCTCCGTCCGCTTGTCTTGCAACTTTTCCAGTCTCCAAACTTATCTTCTTTCCTGCTACTTCTATTTCCTTCTTATTTACTTTAAACATTTCATTTCCATTTCATTTCGTTCGTTTCGTCTCATTTTATCATTCTTGACTTCACTTCTATTTTCTTAAATTTAATTTCGACAGTACATTTTTATAAGAATCTATTTTATTTTTCTTAAGATATTCTAATAATTTCTTTCTTCTATTTACCGCTCTTAATAGTCCAACTGAAGAATGTTTATCTTTTTTAAACTTCTTTATATGGTTTGAAAGAGTTTCAATTTTGTTTGTTAAGAAAGCAATTTGAATCTCAGACGATCCTGTATCTTTATCATGTATTGCTAAATCATGTGCTTTTTTATTCATGTCTTATTTCCTATTTATTTGTTTGTTTTATTAAATTTTCAATCTTTTCCGCATACTCAAAAGACTCATCTTTTCTAAAAAGAATTTTTGGTAAAAATTTCATATTAACTTTTTGTGACAAAATTTTTCTAATTAAAAATGAATATTCTTTTAAGACTTGAATTATTTCTTCAGCATTTTTTCCACCTAATGGAAGTACATATACTTTTGCAATTTTCAAGTCCTGGCTCATTCTCACCTCAGTAACAGTGATGGTATTTGTTTCTAAATTCGGAACTTTAGCCTCATTTCTTAAAAAAATCATGCTTAAAGACTGCTTAATCATTTCTCCAACTCTAAGCTGCCTTTGTGATATTGGTTTTCCTATTCTATCAGCCATTAAATTGACCTTTCCATAGATGTTACATTGAACGCTTCAATAGTGTCATTTTTTTGAAAATCCATATAATCTTTTACTGTAATTCCACATTCCTGACCATTACTTACATTTTTAACTTGGTTTTTTTCTCTAAATAATGATCCAATCTTTCCAGTATGAACGATTGCCCCATCTCTAATTATTCTGACATCTGATGTACTTGTAATTTCACCTTCTGTTACTTTTGAACCAGCAACTTTTCCTGCACCCGATACTTTAAAAATTTCCAAAATTTGTGCAGATCCAATAATTTCCTCTTTTAGATCGGGTGATAATAACCCTGACATTTCTTGTTTAATGAAATCTAAAACTTCGTAAATAATATTGTATGAGGAAATTTTTATTTTTTCATTTTCAGCAAGGTTTTTTGCTTCTTTGCTTGGTTTAACATTAAAAGCTATTAAAACTGCATTTGAGGCTTTAGCTAAAGTAACATCTGTTTCAGTTACCATACCAATATCTGACAAAATAATTTTGGGTTTTACTTCATCGTGCTTTATTTGACTAATAGCATTTTTAATTGCTTCAGATGATCCATGAACATCAGATTTTATAATTAGATTAAGTTCCTCAGAAGATTTATCTGAAAAAGCTGAATCTTTTGTAGCAAATGATAAAGGATTTTTGCCATCTTTACTTTCCTGTGCTCTATTTTCGCTAAGTGTTTTAGCTTCTTTTTCATTGTCAAGAACAATAAAGTCATCACCAGCTTTTGCTGCACCATTAATCCCTAAAATTTCAATAGGTGTTGAGGGAGTAGCTTCGATAATGTTCGTTCCTTTATCATTAATAATTGCTCTCACTTTTCCCCATTTTAAACCACTTACAAAAAAGTCACCTTTTTTTAAAGTCCCTGTAGTGATTATTACAGTTGCAACTGGTCCTCTACCAACATCAATTTTTGATTCTAAAACAACTCCAGTTGCTTTTGACTCAAAATCTGTTTTTAAATCTAATATTTCTGCTTGGAGAATTATTGCTTCAATTAATTTATCTAAATTTAACTTTGTTTTAGTAGATATTTCTACCATAAGAGTATCACCAGATAAATCTTCAGCTATCAATTCATGTTCTAATAATTGATTCTTTATTTTAATCGGGTCTGCATCAGGTAAATCACACTTGTTTATTGCAACCACTATAGGGACTTTGGCAGCTTTAGCATGTTTGATTGACTCTATTGTTTGAGGTTTTACACCGTCATCTGCTGCTACAACTAAAACAACTACATCTGTTAGTTTGGATCCTCTAGCTCTCATCTCTGTAAAAGCAGCATGGCCTGGTGTGTCTATAAAAGTTAGTTTATTAGATTGACTTTCAATTTGGTAAGCTCCTATGTGTTGAGTAATACCACCAAATTCTCCAGAAACAACATTAGCGTTTCGAAGTACGTCTAAGACAGATGTTTTACCATGATCAACATGACCCATAACGGTTACAATAGGAGGTCTATTTTTTAAATTTTCTGTTCTGGAAGCCTTTATCTTTTGTATTATTTCCTCGGCTTTTTCTTCTCTAATAGAATTATGTCCAAATTCTTTAACTAAAAATTCAGCAGTATCGGCTGCTAATGATTGATTAATTGTTACATTAACTCCCATGCCAAATAAATACTTTATAACATTGCTTGATTGCTCTGCCATTCTATTTGCAAGTTCTCTTACTGTTATTGTCTCAGGTATATTTATATTCCTTTTAATAGGTTTTAAATTTTCTTTGTTTTCATCTTTAATTGAATTTTTAAGCTCTTTTTGTCTTGCTCTTTTTACTGATGCTAAACTTCTTTCCCTTGTTTCAATTTCATCACTAAGAGCTCTCGAAACAGTTAGTTTTAGCTCCCTTTTTTTTTGACCTAGTTTTGATTTCTTTTCTTTATTTTCTACATCAGCCTTAAGTCTTCTTGTAGCTCTTTGTTCTGCAAGTTTTCTTTTCTCAAAATCTGAAGAGGGTGAAGATATTTTGGGTGAAAAATTCGGTTTTAAATTACTACTTTTTTTAAAATTTGTGGATAATGATTGAGACCCTGAGGATTTATTAAAAGTTCCTTTAAAGGCAGGCTTCCCAATTTTTTTTTCTATAACTACAGTTTTTTTTCCCTGATTTGTAGAAGTGTTAAAATTAGTAAACGGTTTTTTGGGGTTTCCAGAAATAGTTAGTTTTGTTTTTTTGTTTTCCATTTCTCATCTCTCAATCTTTATAAACAATTTTTCTTGCTGACATAATTAAGTTATCTGCTTCTTCTTTTGATAAAGCAAAATCCTCAAGATACCCTTGAATTTTTACTCTTTCCCCTTTAACAACATCGAAACCTCCAGTTAACTCGTCAGATGCTAAATCTGCAAAGTCTTCTAGTTTCAAAATTTTTTGTTCTCCTAAGGTCACCAACATTCCTGGAGTTAAACCATTTAAATTTATTAGTAGTTCCTCCAAACCTAAATCTTTAATTCTTTTAGAAATATCTTCTTGATCCTTTTTATAAAATTCTTTTGCCCTCTCGATTAATGCTAAAGCAGTTTCATTTTCTATCCCTTCAATTTTCGTAAGATTTTCAACTGGAGTATCTTTAATATCATCTATAGTTGAAAAACCCTCAGCAACTAATAATTGACCAAGTGTTTCATCTAATTCTAAATTTTTTACAAAGTTTTCTGTTTTTTCTTTAAATTCTAATTGTCTTCTTTCTGAGTCCTCTTGATCAGTCATGATATTAATTTCATAGTTTAATAACTTGGTTGCTAATCTAACATTTTGACCTCTTCGACCTATCGCTTTACTTAAATTTTCTTCAGAAAGAATTACATCTAATTTTTTTCTCTCTTCATCAACATTTACTCTTTGTACTTCTGCAGGGGACAATGCGTTTGAAACTAAAATAGCAGGGTCCTCTGACCAATTAACTATATCTATTTTTTCACCTTGAAGTTCGTTTACTACTGCCTGAACACGCGATCCCCTCATTCCAACACACGCTCCTACAGGATCTAATGAAGTATCTACTGCTTTTACACAGATTTTTGCTCTACTTCCTGGGTCTCTTGAAGAAGATTTAATTTCAATTAAACCATCATAAATTTCAGGCACCTCTTGAACAAAAAGTTTTTCCATAAATTTAGGGTGAGCTCTTGATAAAAAAATTTGTTGGCCTCTTGGCTCTCTTCTTACATCATGACAATAAGCTTTTATTCTATCTCCAGGTTTGATATTTTCTCTGGGAATTAGTTCACTTTTTTGGATTATAGCCTCAGTTCTCCCTAGATCTATAATTATATTTCCGAATTCTAATCTTTTGACAATTCCACTTAATATCATATCTTTTTTATCTATAAAATCATTATATTGTCTTTCACGTTCAGCCTCTCTTACGTTAAAACTAATTACTTGCTTAGCTGTTTGAGCAGCAATTCTTCCAAAATCAAATGACGGTAAAGGTTGTAAAATTTCATCACCTATTTTTTTATCTTTATGAATATCATTTATCTTTACAGCATCTTCTAGTTTTATCTCTATATTTGCATTTTCTGGATTTTGAGAAACAACAAGTTTTCTAAAAATTTCGATATCACCACTTTCTCTGTTAATTAAAACTTTAATTTCATTATCTTGCCCAAATTTAGCTTTGGCCGCTTTAGCAATACCTGTTTCCATTGAGTTAATTATTAATTCTTTATCAATAGATTTTTCTAAAGCTACTGCTTCAGCAATTCTTAATAATTCTAGTTTATCAGCTCTTTTATTTAACATTTTTTTGTTTACTCCAAAAAAAAATGGGCTGAAGCCCATTTTGATAGTTTAACAATGTAAAAGCAATATAGTAAAGTTTATCTTAAATTCAACAGAAACTATTTAGTAAAAATGCTTAATTTATCAGTTTTTTCCCATGAAAATGATCCATTATTTTCTGGAGCTCTTCCAAAATGACCGTAGGCAGCTGTTTTTTCATATATAGGCTTATTTAGATTTAACATCTCTCTTATTCCTCTAGGACTTAAGTCAAAATTATCTATTATTTTTTTCACAACAAATTTATTTTTATCTAAATCATCATCAAATAAATCAACGTAAATAGACAGGGGTTTAGAAACTCCAATAGCATAGGCAAGCTGAATTAGACACTTGTTAGAAATTTTAGAAGCTACAATATTTTTAGCTATATACCTTGCCGCATAAGCAGCAGATCTATCAACTTTTGTAGGATCCTTTCCTGAAAAAGCTCCTCCTCCATGAGGTGCGGCCCCACCATAGGTATCAACTATAATTTTTCTTCCAGTTAAGCCACAGTCTCCATCTGGTCCTCCTATTACAAAATTTCCCGTAGGATTAACATAAAATTCCTCTTCGTTAAATCCCTCAAGAAAATTTTTTGGTATAGATTTAAGCATATATGGTCTAAGTAATTCTTTAACCTTTACTTGATTTACATCCTCAGAATGTTGGGAAGAAATTACAACTGACTTAACTTTATTTGGTTTACCATTGACATATTCGAAAGTAACCTGACTTTTAGAATCTGGTTCAATATTTTTTAATCTTCCAGATTTTCTATCTTCTGCCATTAGTCTTAAAATTTTATGTGAATAATGTATGGGTGCTGGCATTAATTCATCAGTTTCATTACATGCATAACCAAACATAATACCCTGATCGCCTGCACCTTCATCTTTATTTCCTGATGAATCTACTCCCATAGCAATATCTGCTGATTGAGAATGTAAATGACTTTCAATTTTTGTTTTTTCTTTCCAAGTAAAACCCTTTTGGTCGTAACCAATATCTTTTATACAATTTCTTACACTATCTATTATTTCATCTTTTTTAATATTGGGTCCTCTGACTTCACCAGCTAAAACGACTTTATTAGTAGTTGTGAGTGTCTCACATGCCACTCTTGAAAATGGATCTTTAGAAAGATAAGTATCAACAACCATATCTGAAATTCTATCTGAAACTTTGTCTGGATGACCTTCAGAAACAGACTCACTTGTAAAAAGATAATTTTTAAGACTACTCATTATTATTTCTATTAAATGAAAATATTAATAAAATATACAACAAAATTAATAATCCAAAAACTTTATTTCCGTATTTAGAAAATATTGTTGGTTGTATTTTTCTTCTTTCTTTAAAATCTATATAACCTGACTTACCAAAATCGATACTTTGTTCAATGTTGCCTAATGGATTTATTATGGCTGCAATACCATTGTTTGAAGAACGAACTATATATTTTCCACTTTCGATAGCTCTAAAAACACTATGAATAAAGTGTTGCTTTGGTCCTATTGATTGACCAAACCAACCATCCTCTGAAATATTAATTATTAAATCAAAATTTGAATTATCAAATAATTTACCTGAATAAATTATTTCATAACAAATTAATGGCAATATTTTTAATGAAGATTCACCTAATGTTAATTCAATAATTTCTCTTTTATATCCTCTAGAAAAAGACTGATAATTGTTAGTGATAGACTTTAAACCAACTTTTTTCAAAATGTTTTCAAATGGTAAAAACTCTCCAAAGGGTACTAAATTTATTTTATTGTAAGAATTTATTAAATTTATTTCACTGTCATAAATTGAGAGCGTATTAAAATAATCATAATGATTATTATTAATTAGTTTACTGTTAATGCCGAGTATTAATATATGATTTTGTTTAAAACTTTTGGAAAATAGCTTTTTATATTTAATTAATTCATCTTGATAAATGCCTGGAATAGTTCCTTCTGGCCATACAAAAATAGTTTTTTCATTTGTTGTAGGATTGCTAATTTTAATTAAATCTTGAATAATCTTTTCTGGATCTATATTTGAATAAAATTTTTCAAGACCTATGTTAGAAGCAATAACTCTTACTTTATAATCATAGATTTTACTTTCAGTCTTATCGAATTTTTTCTCATAAAATAAGCCATTAATATAAAAAAAAATAGTCATAATTAGAAAAAAAACAAAAATGAATTTTTTTTTAGATTTACTTAATATAAATATTGCTGGAGATGTAAACAAGGAGATACAGAATAAATTAAAACCATAAGTACCAATTATGGAATTAATACTTAAAATCTCTAATTGATTTGAAAAACTATAAGCAATTAAATTCCAAGGAAAACCTGTTAAAATCGAGCCCCTCAAAAATTCTATAATACCGAAAATTAAACAAAAAGATAAAAAAGAACTTATTATCTTTTTTGGTTTAAAAATTATAAATATAAAAGAAACTAATCCGTAAAATATTCCCAAAAAAGTTGGTATCAAAAAAATAGATAATGGAATTAATAGTTTAAAACTTTGATCAAAGGATAAGGAGATGGATATCCAATATAAACTAGTTACAAAATAACTAAAACCAAAAACCCATCCATAAAAAAAAAAGAGTTTTTTATTTTTATGTTGATTTGATTTTTTAATTAAAAATAAGTAATAAAGAGTAAAAGTTAAAAAGTTAATTAAGAAAAAATTAAATGGAGGTAAACTCAATGAAGTTATAGCTCCTAATATAAATAATGATATTCCCTCAAAATAAATTTTTTTAATCAATTTAATTCAATTTTTGAAATTACTGATTGATATATAAACTCTTCTTCTTTTAACATTTTTTGATAATCAATATTTTTTACATGATCAAAGTTTAATAAATGAAGAAATCCATGAATAAATAATCTTATTAATTTTTGATTAAAATATTTAAGGTTTTGAGATTTAGGTTTATCAACATAATTATAACTAATAATCATGTCCCCAATATAGGCTTTGTTTTTTATCTGAGTTTTTTTGCTAAAAGGGAAAGACAGAATATCAGTATGTTTGTTCTTTTTTCTAAAATTTTTATTTAATTTTTTAATATTTTTATTGTTAGAAAGTAATAATGTAAAACTTATTTTTTTATTATTAAATTTATATTTTTTGGGAAACGCTTTACAAATTTTCTTAAAAAAAAAATCTTTTTTCTTAATTTTTTTAGACCAAGCCTTCTCCTCTGAGAAGACACTAATATTAATCATTATTGGAATAAGCTTTTACTATTTTAGATACTAATGGGTGCCTTACAACATCAGAGTGATCAAAATCAACAATGGATATTTCATTTAAATGACCTAACAAATCTCTTGATTTAACCAGACCAGACATATTTTTATTGGGTAAATCTATTTGAGAAGGATCTCCATTAACAACAATTTTTGAATTTTCACCAATACGAGTTAAAAACATCTTAATTTGAGTATCTGTTGCATTTTGAGCTTCATCTAAAATTGCAAATGAATTTTTAAGTGTTCTTCCTCTCATAAAAGCTAAAGGAGCAATCTCTATATCTCCAATCTCAATCATTCTTTGTATTTTTTCAAAATTAAAAAGATCATAAAGAGAGTCGTATAAAGGCCTAAGGTACGGATCAACTTTTTCTTTCATATCCCCAGGTAAAAAACCTAATCTTTCTCCTGCTTCTACAGCAGGTCTTGATAAAATAATTCTTTCAATTTTTTTTTTCTAATAACATTGAAAGACCAACTGCTACAGCTAAAAAAGTTTTTCCAGTTCCAGCTGGGCCAGCTGAAATTATTATATCACTTTGCCGTAAAGCTCTTACATATTCTTTTTGCTTTTCAGACCTTGGTATAATAGATTTTTTTGGAGTTTTAATTATATCTGTTATATTGTTATTTTTTACTTTTTCTTTAATCATAAACTTATCGACTGATGAAATAATATCCTTATTTTCTATATTTCCATTACTTATAAACTGGTTTGCTAAAAACTGAATTGCATTTTTAACAACTTCATTCTTTTGAGGATCAGATTTAATTAAAATTGAATTCCCTCTAGAATATAAATTTGATCCAGTAACTTTTTCTAACTCTTTCAAGTTCTTATTAAATTCACCAGCTATACCCATTAGTAAATCATTATTATGAAATATAACACTTAAAGAATTATTATCAGAATAGACAAATTTTAGTTGTGAACTAATATTTTTTTTAATTAAGCTACTCAATTATTATGCTACCTTTTGATTTGTGTTGTTAATAATTTCACCAAATAATGAACTTCTATTGCTTTTTTTAATTTTTACTGGCACAATTTTACCAATGTCATCTTTTTTACCATTAAAAATAACAGATGTCATATATTCAGAGCGACCAAAAAGTTGGAGTTTATCCTCAGTTGAATTTTCTACTAAAATATCTAAGGTCTCATTTTCTAAACTTTTATTCATAAGTGCTTGATTTTCAAATAACTCTTTTTGAATTTGTTCTAATCTTTCAACAGAAATACTTTTATCCGTCAGTTTTAAATCAGCTGCAATTGTTCCAGGCCTTGGACTAAAAATAAATGAATATGAATTAATAAATTTTATTCTTTTTATAAGACTCAAAGTGTCATTAAAATCTTGATCGTTTTCTCCTGGATAGCCTACAATAAAATCACTTGAAAACTGAATTTTTGAGTTCACTTTTTTTAATTTTTCAAATATTTTTAGGTATTCATCTATCGTATGTTGTCTATTCATTAGACCTAAAATTTTATTAGAACCACTTTGAACTGGTAAATGAACTAATGGCATTAATTTTTTTGACTCTTTATAGACTTCAATTAAATCATCAGTCATATCTTTAGGATGAGATGTTGTGTATCTAATTCTTTCTATCCCTGAAATTTTTTCTATTTCTAAAATTAGATTTGATAATCGGTAACCAGCATTGTTATATGCATTAACATTTTGACCAAGTAATATTATTTCTTTGGCATTATTATCAATTAAATATTTAACTTCATCCAAAATTTGATTAAATGGTCTAGAATATTCTGGCCCCCTAGTATAGGGCACCACGCAAAAATGGCAAAATTTATCACAACCTTCTTGAATAGTTAAAAAAGAGGAAACTTTTGTTGATCCATTTTTAATTTTACTCAAATATTCAAATTTTGAAACTGCATCAAATTCTGTTTCTTCAATTTTTTTGTTTTTATTAATATAATTTAAAATTATACCATTAATTTTATGATAAGATTGGGGACCAATTACTAAATCTATGTAAGGCTCTCGTTTAAGCATTTCCTCATTTTCAGCTTGTGCAACACAACCAGTAATTATAACTAAGGGTTTTTGTTTTGATCTAAATATTTTTTTTACCCTTCCTATCTCGTGATAAACTTTTTCTTTTGCTTTATCTCTTATGTGACAAGTATTTAATAAGTAACAGTTAGCATCTACATAATTTTTTGTTTTTTCAAAACCAATTTTTTTTACAGAGTCAAAAATTCTATTTGAATCGTACTCATTCATTTGACATCCAAAAGTTTTGATAAAAATTTTTTGACTCATTTATTGAGGTTTTTTTTTAACCCCATATAACTCTAACTTATGATCTACTAATTTATACCCATATTTTTCAGCTACTTTTTTTTGAAGTTCCTCAATGTTTTCATCTACAAATTCTATAATCTCACCTGTTTTGATATCGATAAGATGATCATGGTGACTTTCTACCATGGCTTCATATCTAGCTTTTCCCCCTTTAAAATCATGTTTTGCAAGTATACCAGCTTCCTCGAATAATTTTACAGTTCTGTAAACTGTTGCAATACTTATTTTTGAATCTATTTTAGAGACTCTACTATATAATTCATCTACATCTGGATGATCAGACTCTCCGTATTCTGTCTTTGATTCTGATATAACTTTTGCAATTATTTTCCTTTGATCTGTAAGTTTAACACCCTTATCTATACATTTTTGTTCTATACTATCTGACATAATTAATTTTAACTCATATAAATAGGATTAATCAAATTTTTTTTAATATTAAATTTATCGCATAGATTGGGGATATTTTCATATTTAACTTTTGTTTCACCTTTAAAATCTTCAAAACTAAAGCAATAATAATCAATTTTTTTTACTAAATGTATTGCTTTTACAGTGGAGAGAGAATTTCTTATACCCGCAAAACTTCCAGGCCCTCTATTCACATAAAGCCCTGAAATATCATTAATTTTTATGTTTTTTGAGTTTATAAAGCAGTTAATCAAAATTATTATTTTTTCAAAGTTAATTTTAGTATTTTCATATGTAATATTATAATTAATATTATCATTAATGATCATTAAAAAAATTTTATCATTTGCAGCATCAATGATTAGTTTGCTCATTATACAATTATTCCTTTTAACTAATTCTAATTCAAATGAAAAAAATAGTAAATATTTTTCTAATGATAGTGGTATCTTAACATTAATGTATCATAGATTTAATGAAAATAATTACCCATCAACAAATATTAGAATGGGAGTTTTTAAAGATCAGATTAAAATAATAAAGGATCTAAATTACAATTTTTATGATCCAAACTTTTTGATTAATGATTTTAATAAACCTAAAAATGAAAAAAAGATTTTAATTACTATAGATGATGGATTTAAATCATTTTATAATGAAGCTTGGCCATTTCTTAAAGAAAATAGAATTCCATTTATCCTATTTATATCAACTGAACCTGTGGGAAAAAAAGGTTATATGAATTGGAGTGAAATTATGGAGATAGAAAAATCTGATTTTGCAGTTATCGGACATCACTCACATACTCATGAATATTTAATTGATATGAATAATTCAGAGTTTGTGAATGACATTGAAATATCAAGTAATATTTTTAAGAAAAAATTAGGATATATTCCTCAGATTTTTTCATATCCTTTTGGGGAATACTCTAAATATATGCGTGACTATATATCCAAAAATTTTAAAATTGCATTCGGTCAGCACTCAGGGGTAGTTGATTTAAACAAAAATAAATTTGAACTACCTAGGTTTCCAATTAACGAAAAGTATGGAGATCTTAAAAGATTTAAGTCATTAGTTAATTATAATCCTTTAGAATTTAAAAGAATTGTGCCTGATGAAAAAAAAATAACAAATGAAAATAATCCTCCTCAATTAATAGTAGAATTTTTTGATGAACAAAAAAATATTAATAATATTAATTGTTATTCAAACGATGGGGGGGATTGGAATAAATCAAATTTAAAATTTGTAAAACAAACCTTAATAATTGACTTCAAAGAAAAATTTTTACCTAGAAGAGGAAGGATAAATTGCTCTTTAAATGATAATGGTAAATGGCGATGGTTTGGTGCTCAATTTATAATAAGACCCAATTAAATTAGACTTTCAAGATCAGCGCTAGATGGAAGAAGTTTTGCATCATCAAAATCTTTTAAATTATTTTGCTGAATAATTTTTTGCAGAACTTCAACATATTGACTGCCGGTTTCAGCATATTTATTCAAATATTGAGATAAAATAATACTATCTAAAGGCTTATTCTTATCTCTAAGTTTAGCTCTTTCTTTTCTAAACTCTTTATATGTTGAGTGAGTATTTATATTTCTTTGGTATGCTCTCACTGAAGCTTGTAAAACATTAAATCTCATTACTTTATGACCTTGGTCTTTATCAGCGTCTTTTGGTTTTAACCCTTCTCCTGACCAAGTCCATTGTCCAAATAATGCATTTCCTTCTTGAGCAAATCTGGAAGTTCCCCAACCAGTTTCTTTTGCAGCTTGAGCAATAGCTAAAGAGACAGGGATTTCATCCATTCTAATTTTTAAAATTGTTAAGTCTTTTGATGGAATTCCATATTGTTTATATTTCTTATTCAGCCATTTTTTTTCTAATTCCGTATTATTACTTTTATTTATGATGCTAAAGAGTCTTTTTCTGTCTAATCTAATATTACCATTTTCCTTCAAAATTAAAGGTAAAACAATTTGAATAAAAAATTCTTTCCTTTTTTTTGTGCTTTCAATCATCTTAATTTCATTAGGAAGTAAAGTTAATGCAACTGGTTTTACCAATTTTTTTTCTCTAACATCTTTTAGGGTATAATTTGTATCTTCAAATAATTGTTTTATTGTCGAGGCGTCTAACCTTACTGTATCAGTTTCTAGTTCATTTAAGCTAAAAATATCTATTAATAAATCTTTTTCATTCAAATCTTTATTGTCATCAATTATATCATTACCACCATTTTTAAGTGTATATGCTAACACTGCCTTTGAATTATTTTGAAACTCAAGATTTTTATTATTCTTAAAATTTATTATTATTGGCATAGAATAAAAAAAGAAAATCATTAATAATGAACTTAAAAAAATTCTTGGAATTGATCCTGCATTTTTTTTGTCAAAAAATTTTAAAACTTTAGTTTTATTTAAATCAATTTTTTTTTTCATATTCTATATTGCTTCAACTCCTCTAACTTCTGGTATATAATGACAAAGAAGATTTTGTACTCCTTGTTTTAACGTCAATGTAGAGCTTGGACACCCAGAACAACTTCCTTGTAGCTTTACTTTTACTATACCATCTTTAAATTCTTTAAATCTTATATCTCCACCATCTTTTGCTACTGCTGGTCTAATTTTCTGATCTAATATCTTTATTATTTTTTTTTCTATTTCTTTTAAATCTTTTTCTTCTTCATTTAAATTTTTATCAATTACATAATTCTTCCCCCCTGAATAAAAATCATTAATTAATGAAATGACGATATGTTTAATTTCATCCCAGGAGACCTCCTCATATTTATTAACAGAAATAAAATCATTACCAAAAAAAATACTTTCTACTCCATTTGTAGACAAAAGATCTTTTGCTAACTCGTTATTAGTTTTATCTTTTTTTGTTATTTCAAAGGACCCATTATTTGAAACAATCTTACCAGGTAAAAATTTTAATGAGTTTGGATTCGGTGTAATTTCAGTTTGTATAAACATAATCCTTATATAGTGAATATTTTTAAAATTGAAACTTGTTAATAAGTTTTTTTTTAAAAACCCATGATTTCATGAATTTTTTTTATTTTTTTAGATGCTATTGAGTTAGCTTGTTCCGATCCCTCTAATAATATTTCATCAAGATAGCTCTTTTCACTTAAGAGTTTTTTTATCTCGATTGATATAGGGTTAATTTTTTCTACTAAAATTTCAGATAATTTTTTTTTGAACTCTGAAAAATTTTTACCTGAAAATTCTTTAATTGATTTTTCTAAGGTTACTTCCCTTATGCTTGAATAAATACCAATCAAATTCTTAGCTTCAGGTCTTTTTTCTAGCTCTTCAATGCTTGATGGCATCGGTAGTGGATCAGTTTTAGCTTTTTTAATTTTATTAATAATTTCATCTTTACTGTCAGTTAAATTTATTCTACTTAAATCTGACAAATCAGATTTACTCATTTTTTTTTTCCCATCTTTAAGACTCATGATTCTAGAAAATTCTTTTTGAATTAAAGGTTCAGGGATAATCAAAAAATTGTCCACACTAAAATCATTATTAAATTTTTGAGCAATGTCTCTACAAAGTTCTAAATGCTGTTTTTGATCATCTCCAACAGGAACATGTGTAGAGTCATATAATAAAATATCTGCTGCCATTAATACTGGATAAGAGTAAAGTCCAATACTAGCTTTCTCCTTATCTTTACCAGCTTTCTCTTTAAATTGGGTCATTCTATTTAACCATCCCATTCTTGCTACGCAACCGAGTATCCAAGCCGCCTCTGAATGTGCACTTACTTTTGATTGATTAAAGATAATACTTTTTTTTGGATTAATTCCACTGGCTATAAAAGTTGCTACAGTTTCGTAAATATTGTCTTTAAATTCTTTTGAATTTTGGTTAACAGTAATAGCATGTAAATCAACTACACAAAAAATACATTTATTTTCGTTGTCATTATTTAATTTAACAAAATTATTGATTGCACCTAAGTAGTTTCCTAGGTGAAGATTACCAGTGGGCTGAACACCTGAAAAAATTTTTTTTCCCATAACTCAATACTTTAAATGAAGATCTTTATAATTAAAAGCTTTGATGAGAAAAGATGTTAATAAGTAGAAAATCAAACTTACAGCAACAGATAAAATCAAATAAAATGATTTAAAATTGAAATCATATGACAATTGATTTTTAAAAATTAATAACAAGTAATTAAAAAATAAACCCATCATCAGCGAGGCAAAAATAATCTTTAGTAAATTAACAAAGAATGAATTACTAAATACAAATAAATTTCTGTTTTTTAAATAAACAAATAGTAAAATTGAGTTGAACCATGATGATATAGTTGTTGCTATAGGAATAATTATAAAACCGATACTTTTAAAAAAATAAATACTAATAAAAATATTTAAAAATACAGAAACTAGAGAAATATAAAATGGAGTTTTTGTATTATTATTTGCGAAGAAAAAAGTTGAAAAAACTTTTATTAATGCAAAAGCTGGCAAACCTAAACCAAAATAAAAAAGTGCTTTAGAAGAATTGATTGTTGCCTCTTCATTAAACGAGCCATATCCAAATAAAGCTGAAATAATTTCTTCTGAACCAACAAATAATGCTACAGATGCCGGTAAGCTTAAAAACATACTTAATTTCAAGGCATTATTCTGGATCTCAGAGGTTTTATTCTTTTTTTTTAAATAAATGTTTTTTGAAAGTTGTGGCAATATTACTACTCCAATTGCTATACCTGCAATTGCTAAGTTTATTTGATAAATTCTGTCAGCATAATAAAGATATGATACTGCACTCGCTTGAAATGATGCAATAATAGTCCCAACTAATATATTTATTTGAGTTACCCCTGATGAAAAAATGCTTGGTAAAAGTTTTTTAAAAAAAATTTTGACATTATTAGTAACTTTAAATTTGAAATTAAATTCAAGTACATAAAATTTTCTCACAAACTTATACAAAAAAAAAAGTTGTAAAAGACCAGCTATAGACACCCCATAAGAAAGATAATAAACAAGCTGATCATTAAAATACTTGCTAAAAAAAAGAATTCCTATCAAAACTAAATTTAAAATAATTGGTGCAGCTGCAGCTACTGCAAATTTATTATGAGAGTTCAAAATAGCAGCAAAGAAAGATGATAAACTTACAAACATTAAAAATGGAAAAGTTATTCTTGTTAAGTATGTTGCAAGTTCAATTTTTTTTGTATCTTCAATAAAACCAGGCGCAATTAAACTCACAAAAGCAGGGGTAAAAAGCTCCACTAATAAAACTAAAAATAACAATCCTAAAAATAATAAGTTAAATATTTCGTTAGCTAATTTGTTGGATTTTTTTTTACTTTTGATAAGTTCTGAAGTGTAACTAGGAATAAAGGCTGAGTTAAACGTTCCTTCAGCAAATAATCTTCTAAAAGTATTTGGAATTCTAAATGCCACAAAAAATGCATCTGCCAAAAAACTAGTCCCAAGAAAAATAGCAATTAAAATATCTCTTAAATAACCTAGCAATCTACTGATTATTGTATAAAAGCCAAAAGTCCCTGTTGACTTAATTAAATTCATAAATCATATTAGTCTTAATTTTACCCCATTTGTACAACTAATTAACAAAAATGAAAAAAACAAAAGTTGATCACTATACTGATAAAGAAGCTTTAGACTTTCACAGTCATATTAAGCCTGGCAAAATTGAAATCTCATCATCAAAAAACATGACTACAAAAAGAGATTTGGCTCTTGCTTATTCTCCAGGAGTTGCTGCTCCAGTAAAAGCTATAAGTGAAAATCCCGACGCAGTGTTTGACTACACTAGCAAAGGTAATCTAGTAGCAGTCATAAGCAATGGATCAGCAATACTTGGGATGGGCAATTTAGGGGCTCTAGCCTCAAAGCCTGTAATGGAAGGAAAGGCAGTTTTATTTAAAAGATTTGCGGACATAGACTCTATTGACCTTGAGATTGACTCATCTGATCCAAATGAAATTGTTAATAGTATAAAAAACTTTGCGCCCAGCTTTGGTGGAATAAATCTTGAAGACATAGCTGCTCCAGATTGTTTTGTAATAGAAGAAAAATTAAAAGAAATTTTAGATATACCGGTATTTCATGACGACCAACATGGTACTGCTATTATTACAACTGCAGCCCTCATTAATGCATTAAATATAAGTAAAAAATCTATCAAGAAAATAAAAATAGTAGTAAACGGCGCAGGTGCATCAGCGATGGCCTGTACCAATTTATTTAAAAAAAGTGGTGTACCTCAAAAAAATATAACTATGATTGATAGAAAAGGAGTTATTCATTTAGGAAGAAAAGATTTAAATCAATGGAAGTCTGGTCATGCTATTAAAACAAATGATCGATCTCTAGATGATGCTATAAAAAACGCTGATGTATTTTTAGGTTTATCTGCAAAAGGAGTCCTCACAAAAAAAATGGTAAAAAAGATGGCTAAAAATCCAATAATTTTTGCCTGTGCAAATCCAGATCCTGAAATTACTCCTGAAGAAGTAGAAGAAGTTAGAAGTGATGCTATAATTGCAACTGGAAGATCAGATTATCCAAATCAAGTGAATAATTTAATTGGGTTTCCATATATTTTTAGAGGAGCTTTAGATGTAAGATCAAAAACAATTAATGAAGAGATGAAAGTTGCTGCCGCTTATGCAATTGCAAATCTTGCTAAAGAAGATGTACCTGATGAAGTAGTAGCGGCAATGGGTGGAGAAAGACCCCATTATGGTAAAGATTATATTATTCCATCAACATTTGATCCAAGATTAATTAGTGTTATTCCTGCTGCAGTAGCTCAAGCTGCTATAAAATCTGGAGTTGCAAGAAAAAAAATAGATGATTTTGAGTTTTATAAAGAACAACTCAAACAAAGATTAGATCCTACAGTAACTATTATGCAAGGCATTAATACTTATATAAAAAAGAATCCAAAAAAAGTTGTTTTTGCAGACGGCGAAGATGAAAATACTCTTAAGGCAGCTATAGCTTTTAAAAATTCAAAGTTAGGAACACCTATTCTAATTGGAAAAAAAGAGAAAGTAAAAGAGCAGATTAAAAAAATTGGTTACAATGAAAATTTTGACATAGAAATAGTAAATTCTAAAAACACTATTAATAGAAATAAATATACAGAATATTTGTTTAAAAAACTCCAAAGAGAAAAGGGTATGCTAAAATGGGATTGCGACAGACTTGTAAAAAATGATAGAGTCATTTGGGCTTCTTGTATGGTTGCTTGTGGTGATGCAGATGCAATGGTTACTGGAAATACAAGGAGGTATTCCTCATCTTTGGAGAAAATTATTAAAGTTGTTGACTCTAGACCTGGCGAGATCATGTTTGGTTTAAACTTGTTAGTTAATAGAGGTAAAACTATATTTATATGTGATACTTCAGTTATTGAATACCCTGACGCAAATCAATTAGCAAGTATGGCTATTTCAGCAGCGAGAGTTGTAAGATTATTTGGTTTTGACCCTAAAGTTGCTTTTTTATCTCATTCGACCTTTGGACAACCTATTACAGACAGAACAAAAAGAATTAGTGATGCTGTTGAGATTTTAAAAAAAAGAAAAGTAAATTTTAAATTTGATGGTGAGATGCAGCCAGATGTAGCGTTGGAAGAAGTTTATAAAGAACTTTATCCATTTTCAGAAATAGTAGGAAATTCAAATGTACTAATAATGCCAAGCCAACATAGTGCAGCTATTTCATATAAAATGATTAAATCTATGAGTAGAGCAAAATTAATTGGTCCATTACTAATTGGTTTAGGTCTACCAATTGAGATAGCACCTCTTAGGTCTTCAACATCTGATATAATTAATTTAGCCTCTATTGCAGCTTATTCAGCTGATGTAATAGATTATAAAAAAGATTAATCTTTTTGAATTCTTAAATCCTCAACAAGTAAAATACTTACAATTAAATCATCAATGCCTTCGATTTGCTTAGCTTCGTCGACCACCTCTTTTTTTTCATTCGATGTAATGGCAATCCCATAAATATATATTTTTTTTTTATAAGTATCTATTTGGTAATTAGATGCCTTGATATTTCTATTTAAAATTAAAGCTGATTTTAATTTAGAAGTAATTAAAATATCTTTAGCTGATTGTTTAAAATTGAAATCCTCTTTAATTTTAAGATCATTTCGTACCGATCTCACTCCAGCAGTTTCCCAGGCCATTTTGGTTAATTTAAGTTTTTCTTCTGGGTCATCTACTTTTCCAGTTAAAAATATCCTTCCATCTAAAACTTTTGTTTTTATTGAAAATAAGTATTTCTTGTCTAGCAAAAGCATTCTTGCAGATAAATTTTTTTGCATAATCGAGTCATCTATTTGAGTGCCGACTGATCTTGGATCTAAGGCTACACTTACCCCTGTGCCAAATATTCCACCTGAGAACACTCCAGCACAATTTGCAAGAGTTAGACTTAATAAAAGAAAAAATATTATCTTAATTTTCATTTTTTAATATTAAACAATAATTGTAAATTTCTTTTTTTGAAACGTTACTATTTGAATTTATCAGGTTAGTTATTTCTTTTATACTAAGTTTACCAATCATTTTGCTTATATTTCTTTTATCTGATTCAGTTAATTTTTGTAAAATTTTTTTATTTTCATTTTTTTCAGAAATAACTACAGTTAACTCTCCCTTAAGCTCTTTTTCAAATGATTTAAGTTGATCAATTTCAAGCCTAATAAATTCTTCATAAAATTTAGACATTTCCCTGCAAATGAGTATTTTTCTTCCTGAAAAATTTTCTTTCAATAATTCTACAATTTTATTAATTTTTTTTGGAGACACAAAAAAAATAATTGAGCAATTTAAATTTGATAAGATATTCAAATCTTGATTTAATTTTTTTAATTTCTCAGGAAAAAAACCGTAAAAAAAAAATTTTTCTGAAAATCCACTTATTGCTAAAGCTGAAGATATTGCTGACGCTCCAGGCACTGGAGTAATATTTATATCATTTTTTATACACTCTTTTACTAACATGGCTCCAGGGTCTGAAATACCTGGAGTCCCTGCGTCTGAAACTAATGATATTATTGATCCAGATTTTAACAATTCTATATTTCTAGATAAATTTTTTTTCTCATTAAATTTGTGATTAGATATAAGCTTAGATTTGATCTCATATTTTTTAAATAAATTTTTTGAAACTCTAGTGTCTTCACACAAAATATAGTCAGATTTTTTTAGAGTTTCAACAGCTCGAAATGTAATATCTCCTAAATTACCTATAGGTGTTGACACTAAATATAAACCTTTTTTAATTTCTTTATTGAGAGATTTATAATTTAAAGTCATAATTATAATTTAGATTATATAGTATTATTAAAATGAATAAAATTTTTAAAAAAATTACTTTTACAATTTTGATTATTTTCTCAATATATTTGAATGTTAATTCAGAAGAAAAAAAAATCAAAATTGGTATGTTAATACCAATGACTGGGGATGATAAAGAACTTGGTCAGATAATAATTAAAGCAACTCGAATGGCCATTAGTGATATCAATTCAAATAGGCTTGAAATATTTCCAAAAGACACTGGATCGAATCCTACTCAAACATTAAAGTCAGCCTCAGAATTTTTAGAAATGGGAGTCAAAATTGTAATTGGTCCTATTTTTTATAAAAGTCTAACTTATTTAGATGAATTAGAAGATATCACTTTTTTGTCCTTAACTAATAGAACTATCGATCTACCACAAAATATTATTAGTAGTGGCGTTAATGCAACTTCACAACTTAATACAATTAAAAAATTCATTAAATTAAATGAGATCACAAATACTATTTTTCTAAGCCCAAAACTTAATTATGAAGCTGAAATTAAAAAGGCTATTAAATTATCTAAATTCAAAGTTTCAAAGCATTATGTCTATGATACAGATCCAACAAAACTAACTAAACAAATTGAAAAAATAACTAATTATCAAGTAAGAAAACAAAATGTAGCTGATGAAATAAACAGAATAGAAAATTCAGACATAGATGATGAAATTAAAAAAAGAAGGATAGAAAAATTAAAAAAAAAATACACAATTGGAAACTTAAATTTCGACTCTATAATCATTTCAGATTTTGATGAAAGTCTTAAAAGTGTAATTACTTCGTTAATGTACACTGATGTTTCTCCAAAAAATAAATACATTATAACATTTAACCAGTGGTTTGATAAAAGCTTAGTAAATGAAAAAAGTTTACAACCAATTTATTATCCATCAATTAATAAAAAAAATTTAGAAGAATTTAAAGATAAATTTAATAAAAAATTTGATGAGCACTCAAATCATTTGGCATTATTAAGTTATGATCTTATAGGTTTAATTTATTATCTTTCTGTTACAAACGATATTTCACAAATTAATGATTTATTTAAAAAAAAAAATTCATTTAAAGGAAAAATAGGAATTTTTGATATTCAAAATAATAAAGTTAATCACAGATTAAGTTTTTACCAAATAGATGACGGAAAAATTAAAAAAATTTTTTAATTTTTTTAAATGCCATAGATCTATGATCTATCTTATATTTTTTAAGAGGTTCCATTTCACCAAAAGTCTGATATCTGTTAACAGGAATAAAAATTGGATCATAACCAAAACCATTTTTACCTTTGGGTTCTGTGGAGATTGTTCCCTCAACTTTTCCAACCACACAAGCAATTTTTTTATTAAGATAGCTAATAGACAATGCGCAGATAAAGCGTGCTTTTATCTTTTTATTTTTCCAATTTTTATCTTTTTTGTTTAATTCTCTAAAAACTTTTTTAATTGCTTTTTTAAAGTCAGAATTTTTTCCACCCCATCTAGCTGAAAAAATACCGGGTTCTTTATTTAATATATCAATTTCTAATCCTGAGTCGTCTGCAAGACAAATCAGATTAGTTTTTTTTGAAAAGTACATTGACTTAATCAAAGAATTTTCTCTGAATGTTTTGCCGTTTTCCTTTGGACTTCTAAGTTTAAAATCTTTTGTGGATAAAATTTTAATAGTTTTTGGCAATAAATCTGTTATTTCTTTTAATTTTCCCTCATTATTTGTTCCTACAAGCAATTTTTTTATTTTTTTATTTAACATCTAGAAATTTCAAATTTTCTTACCATATAAGAGCTTATGGCAAAAGAAGAAAGCTCTATAACTGATAATGATGAGATTAAAAATGAAGGTAGAGAAAACAAACCTGAAATTGATACTCAAAAAACAGAAAGTGAAAATAATGACAAAGACGAGTTGGTAGAAATAAAACCTGAAGAAAAAATTGTTAACCTTGAGGACAAACTTGCCAGAACATTTGCAGAAATGGAAAATCAAAGAAGAAGATTCGAAAAAGAAAAGGAAGAAGCCTACGAGTATGGAGGTTTTGCTTTTGCTAAAGAAGCATTAAATTTGATTGATAACCTCGAAAGATCAAAACTAATACTTCAAAATGATGATGTTTTAAAAAATTCTGAAGCTTTGAAAAAAACTCTTGAACACTTAGATATAATTAATAAAGATTTATTCTCTATTTTCTCAAAAAATAATATTAATCCAATTGAAAGCTTAAATAAAAAATTAGATCCAAATTTGCACCAAGCGATGATTGAAATAGAGGATGATCAAAAAGAACCGGGAACAATTATTCAGGAAATTCAAAAAGGTTTTACGATTAAAGACAGATTATTAAGACCCTCTCTGGTGGGTGTCTCAAAAAAAGCTATTAAGAAAGAGGCAAAAGATAAGGAAAATAATGAAAAAACTATTGATAAATAATGGGTATGGCAACTTGTACAATTAAATTTAACACCTATATGAGGATGTAGAGAAAAAATTATGAGCAAAATAATTGGAATAGATTTAGGAACAACTAACTCTTGTGTCGCTATAATGGAAGGTAGCCAACCCAAAGTTTTGGAAAATACTGAGGGTGCGAGAACAACTCCTTCTGTAGTTGCCTTCACTGAAGAAAAAGAAAAATTAATTGGCCAACCAGCTAAAAGACAAGCGGTTACAAATCCTGAGAATACAATTTTTGCAGTAAAAAGATTAATAGGAAGAAATTTTGAAGATCAAACTGTAAAAAAAGATATTGAAGCAGCACCCTTTAAAATTGTAAATTCAGAAAAAGGTGATGCTTGGATAGAAGCTAAAGGAGAAAAATATTCACCTTCTCAAATTTCTGCTTTTATTTTACAAAAAATGAAAGAAACTGCAGAAAAATATTTAGGTCAAACAGTAACTAAGGCTGTAATTACTGTGCCAGCATATTTTAATGATGCTCAAAGACAAGCTACTAAAGACGCTGGTAAAATTGCTGGTTTAGAAGTTTTAAGAATTATTAACGAGCCAACTGCTGCCTCACTTGCTTACGGTTTAGATAAGAAACAAAATAAAAAAATAGCTGTATATGATTTAGGAGGAGGAACTTTTGATGTGTCTATTCTTGAATTAGGTGATGGTGTTTTTGAAGTTAAGTCTACTAATGGAGATACATTTTTAGGTGGAGAAGATTTTGATAATGCAGTTGTAGAATACTTAATCACAGAATTTAAAAAAGACAGTGGGATAGATTTGAAGTCTGACAAGTTAGCTCTACAAAGGTTGAAAGAGGCTGCTGAAAAAGCTAAAATTGAACTATCAGCTGCAGAACAAACAGACATAAATTTGCCATTTATTACTGCTGATAAAACTGGACCTAAACACATCAACTTAAAAATGACCAGGGCTAAGCTAGAGGCTTTAGTTGAAGATTTAATTGCTAGAACAATACCACCCTGTAAAACTGCACTAAAAGATGCAGGGGTTTCAGCAAACGACGTAAATGAAGTGGTTATGGTTGGTGGAATGACTAGGATGCCAAAAGTGATTGAAGAAGTTAAAAACTTTTTTGGCAAAGAACCTAATAAAAGTGTTAACCCTGACGAAGTTGTTGCTATGGGTGCTGCAATTCAAGCAGGAGTATTACAAGGTGATGTAAAAGATGTTTTATTATTAGATGTAACTCCCTTATCTTTAGGTATTGAAACTTTGGGAGGGGTTTCAACAAAATTAATAGAAAAAAATACAACTATACCAACTAAAAAAAGCCAGGTTTTTTCTACAGCAGAAGATAGTCAACCAGCTGTTTCTATCAGAGTATTACAAGGTGAAAGAGAAATGGCTACTGATAATAAGCTACTTGGAAATTTTGAATTAATTGGTATTGCTCCAGCACCAAGGGGTGTTCCGCAGATAGAAGTGACTTTTGACATAGATGCTAACGGCATTGTTAATGTTTCTGCAAAAGATAAAGGAACAGGAAAGGAGCAAAAAATTCAAATTCAAGCTTCTGGTGGGTTAAGTGATGATGAAATTGAAAAAATGGTTAAAGATGCTGAGGCAAACAAAGAAGCTGATAAGAAAAAGAGAGAAACTGTTGACGTTAGAAACCAAGCAGATACATTAATTCATTCAACTGAAAAAAATCTAAAAGAACATGGTTCTAAAATTTCAGATGCAGAAAAAAAAGCAATTGAGGATGCTTCAAATACGTTAAAAGAGTCTTTAAAAGGTGAAGATGTGGAAGATGTTAAGAAAAAAACTGAAACTCTAGTTCAAGCTTCAATGAAGCTTGGGGAAGCTATTTATAAATCACAACAAAGTACAAAACCAGATTCTGGTAAAGAAGAAGCAAAAGATGAAAAGGGAAAAAAAGACGATAATGTTGTTGATGCGGATTTTGAAGAGGTAAAAGACGAAA
>MDTB01221658.1_pt1 | contig 25501 bp, 25 predicted proteins | sample 811161 | NCBI WGS metagenome assembly MDTB01 (sample SAMN05326650, study PRJNA326480) | marine metagenome | isolation source: seawater | place: Mediterranean Sea | collected 2009
CCAGATCATTCTTACTATCTATCAAAAGTTATGTTTCAAGGTAGAGAAATTTCAAACGATATATACAGTCCACACAATACTATTCTTGCTTTAATAAAAGATACTGGTTTAGTAATTACATTAATTTTTTTATATAATTTGTATAAATTTGTAAAAAATTCTGAAAATGTTTTTAAATTTTATTTTCTACCATTATTAATTTCCTCAACATTTTTGGGGTATTCAGTATTTTTATTATTAATTTTTTTAATTTTTGCTTCGACAAGATTTAAAAACTAATTTATACAACAACTTACTGTTAACTTTTATGAAAAAAATAGCGTTTATCACAGGTATTACTGGCCAAGATGGTTCATATTTAGCTGAAATACTTTTAAAAAAAAAATATATAGTTCATGGAATAATAAGACGTAGTTCAACTATTAACACTTCAAGAATAGATCACTTGTATCAAGAACCTTTTCAAAAAAAAAAAAATTTCTTTCTTCATTATGGAGATTTAACTGATGGATTACAAATATTTAACCTCATTAAGAAAATCAAACCTCATGAAATCTATAACCTTGCAGCCCAAAGTCATGTAGCAGTTAGTTTTGCTTTACCTGAATATACAGCTAATGTGAATGCATTAGGTACCCTAAGAATATTGGAAGCAGTTAAGGCTTTAGATTTAAAAAAAATAAAGATTTATCAGGCATCAACTTCAGAACTATATGGAAAAACTACAAATAGAAGACAAAACGAAAAAACAGTTTTTTATCCTAGGAGCCCCTATGGAGTTTCAAAAATGTTTGCTTATTGGATAAGTATTAATTATAGAGAAGCATATAATATGTTTGTATGTAATGGTATTTTGTTTAATCACGAATCATCTAGACGTGGAGAAACATTTGTTACAAGAAAAATTACAATTGGGTTATCAAAGATTTTTTTAGGCAAATCTAAAGAACTACATATGGGAAATCTTGAGAGTAAGAGGGATTGGGGTCATGCTAAAGATTTTGCATACATGCAATGGCTCATGTTACAACAAAAAAAACCAGATGATTATGTTATATCAACTGGTAAACAATATTCTGTTAGAAAATTTATTGAATTGACTTGTTTAGAGTTAGGTTTTGAAATTGGATGGAAAAACAAGGGACTAAAAGAAGTTGGTTATATAAAGAGAATTGATAATAAAAAAAATAATAATTTAATTAAAGGAAAAATCATCATCAGGGTTTCCTCAAAATATTACAGACCTGCCGAGGTTGACTCTTTACTAGGTGATAGCTCTAAAGCTAGAAGGAAACTAAAATGGATTCCCAAAACATCAATTAAAATGTTGGTGAAAGAGATGGTCAGTGAAGATTTGTTAAAGGTTAAAAAAGAATTAATTTAACATTTAATGAAAAACATTTTGATAAATACAACAAGTTTTAATAAAAAAAACATATCATATTTCAAGGGTGAAAAAAAAATAAATCTTCTTTTCAACAAAACAAAAAGAAAATTAAGTGAAAAAGAGCTTCTTAAAATAGTAAATCAAGATACAATTGGTATAATTTCTGGGACAGAATTAATAACAAAAAAAGTTTTAAAAAAAGCAAAAAATCTACAGGTAATTTCAAGGTGTGGTACTGGAACTGACAATATTGATAAATTAGCATTTAAAAAAAAAATTAAAATTTATAAAACAGCCCAAGAACCCAGTATAGCTGTAGCAGAATTTGTTGTATGTCAAATTTTGATTACTTTAAAAAAATCAATTTTAAATCATAATAACGTAAAAAATAAAAAATGGAAAAAGGTCCAAGGCAGTTTATTGTCTAAAAAAAATGTAGGCATTATAGGTTATGGCAACATAGGAAAAAAATTACATAAATTATTAAAATCATTTAATTGTACTTTTAGTATCTATGATCCAAAAATAGATAAGTATAAAAATAAAAAAATTTTAACTAAATTATTAAAAAAAAGTGATATCATTTCACTACATATTCCCTTTAATGCAAAAAATAAAAATTTTATAGATAAAAAAAAATTAGATCTCATGAAAGATAATGTAGTCTTTGTTAACTGTGCTCGTGGTGGATTAATTGACGAAAATGCATTAGAGAAAAAAATTAAAAAAAAGTCTAATATAGAAGTAATTTTAGATTGTTTTTCAAACGAACCATATAGAGGAAAGTTATTAAAATATAATAATGTTTTATTTTCACCTCATGTTTCTTCTTTTTCGAAAGAGACAAGAGATTTGATGGAGAAAAATTCATTTAAGAATTGTGTTGATAATATAAGAATTTAAGTGATCTCATATAATTTAAAAAAAATAACTCATGTCTTTATAGATTTTGATGGGACATTAAAGGATACAGACAATATTAAAGCTGACCTATTTATAAAAATTTTTAATAAAAATAATAAATTTGTTATAAACAAAATAAAAAAACATCATTTTAATAATTTAGGAGTAACAAGATCAAAAAAAATACCTTTATATATGAATTGGAATAACATCTCGGTAAATCCAAAAAATAAGAAAAAATATTTAAATAAATATAAAAGGAATATTTTCAAAAAGATATGTGTATCCAGATGGATGCCTGGTGCTTATAAGTTTATAAAAAAATATTCTAATGATAAAAAAATATATTTATTGACGGCTTCACCACATGAAGAAATAATTAAAATTTGTAAAAGTATACATATAACACCATTTTTTGAAGATATTTTTGGACATCCATATATTAAAGTAAAAATTATTAATAAAATTATTAGTAAAAAAAAATTAAAAAAAACTGAATGTATTTATATTGGCAATGCTTTATCAGATTACAAAGCAGCAAAATTAAACAAAATAAATTATATTCATTTTAACAAAGAAAATAAAAAAATTAAAAAAAATAAATTTGTGATAAATAATTTTAATAAATTAAAAATTTGATTTCCATTTAAATGGAATAGTAGACTTATTTAAAAATTTTTTAGAATAAATTATTTTTATTGGTTTCATAAAATTTCCCAAGTATGCTGCCCACCAATAAAAACTACTGTTGGATATTATAAATTTTGAAAAATTTGAACATAAAAGTAAAACTTGATATTCACTAAGTTTATTTAGTTTATCGATATTAAAATTTGAAAATTTATAATTAATTTTCTTCTCAAAAAATTTTCTTTTGTTCAAAGAAGAAAAAATAAATAAATCTAAATTTTTATATTTTTTTTTAAATTTTTTAATTGCAGTGTTATAATAATTAAAATTTTCCAATCCACCAAATTTTTTTAAATCTTGGTTTGGTACATCCTCATACATCCTAATACCTACCATTAGAGAGTTATTATGAATTTTTTGGTTAATTTTATAAAATTTTCTTTGAAAAATTTTTTTAATTATTTTTTGTCTATTTCCAAAAAAATATTTTTAAGATTGGAAAAAACCAATTAAATATATTTTGTTTTCATTTTTTGTCTTATCATAAAAATTTTCTATATAACTTTTTGATTTTGTTTCATCTATAATTAAGTAATTAAAAATTTTATGAAATATCTTTTTTTTATAAAATGTTTTCTTAATCAACCTTAAAAATAAAAGAAAAAGAGTGTCAAAAAAACTTATCTTATTTTTTAAAAGTTTTTTGGGCAATGAAAGCTTTCTATTGTAAATATTGTCAAATAAAAAACCTGTCCTATCGTCAATTATCAGCTTTGCATTTAACTTGTAAGCCAAATTTAATGCACATGAATATTGAAACAATTGATTACCTAGTCCACCAATTAGAGATATATATATTTTTTTTTTCATTAACAAAATATAAGGTATATTAAAGCTTTCTTTCTTTAGTCATTTATATAAAAAAAACAATATGAATAAAATTAGTAAAATTTTTATCGCAGGCCATACTGGGATGGTTGGTTCAGCTTTTTTGAGGTTTTTCAGAAAAAAAAAATATAAAAATGTATATTATCAAATAAGAAAAAAATTAGATTTAACCAATCAGACAAAAGTTTTTAAATATTTTAAAAATAAAAAATTTGATGTTTTAATAATATGTTCTGCAAAAGTTGGAGGTATTTATGCCAATAACACATATCCACATAATTTTATCCGCGATAATTTACAAATCCAAAATAATCTTTTAGAAGCTGCTTTCATAAATAAAATTGGTAAAGTATTATTTCTAGGATCTAGCTGCATATACCCAAGAAATTGTAAACAACCAATGAAAGAAGATATGCTTTTAAGTGGTCATTTAGAAAAAACTAATGAACAATATGCAATCGCAAAATTAGCAGGTATTAAATACTGCGAGGGTATTATGAGACAATACGGATCCAATGCCAATATTGACTTTAGAACTATTCTGCCTCCAAATCTTTTTGGTGATAACGATAATTATGATCCAAAAAATAGTCATGTAATAGCATCTCTTATAAGAAAAATAACTGAAGCAAAAAAAAATAAAATTAAAAAAGTTTATCTTTGGGGTGATGGAACGCCAAAAAGAGAGTTTCTACATGTTGATGATTTAATTGAAACTTCCATTGAATTATTAAAAATTCCCAAAAAAAAATATTGGAAGCATTTTAAAAAAGATCAAACACATTTAAATGTTGGTAGTGGTTATGAAACTTCTATAGTTAATCTAGCGAAAATTATTTCCGAATTAGTAGAATATTATCCAATTTTTAGATTTAACAAAAAAATGCCTAATGGTGTAAAAAGAAAAATAATGAGTAATTCAAAAATTAAAACAATTTTAAAATCTTATAAACCTTATAACGAAGATATTTTCAAAAAAAAACTGGTCAAAATAATTAAAATTTAAATATTTGTCTTTGGAGTAAGAACGAACCACTCCATCATTTTAGGTCTACTTTCAGAGGATATCATCATTAACTCATTTTCAGACAAATTACTTATCTCATTTATTTGAGAGACATTTCTTCCAGTATTCCTAATTATTTCCATACTAAAGTTATCATTAAATTTATTTATTAGTTCTTGGTATTTATTTTGTTTTGCTTCACTTAAAAGAAATTTATGATTTTCGATAATTAAAAATGAGTTTTTTAATAATCCCAATATTTCATCATTAAACAAATTTAATTCAGATCCTTCTATATCTACAAGAAATAATGTTTTAGAAAAATCAAATTTTTTATTTAATTCATAAATAGAATTTAAGTTTGCCTCATTTTCAATCTCTATATTTTTTTTTAACTCATTATTTAAAATATTATCTTTTAATATTTCTTGGCCCTTTTTATCAATTTCATATAATACAAAATTTTGGACCTTTGTCTTTTTTGCAATACCGATAGCATGATAACCTTCAGCTGCCCCGATATTAACAAAATTTTCAATTTTAAAATTATTTACCAGATCTAATAATTTATTTTGTACCTCAAATTCATATAAACCTATTATCTTTGGTCCTAAATCGCCTATACCCCAATGGTTATTTTCAGAAAAAAACATGCCTTTATAAGGTCCATGAATTACTAAATTATTATGTTCTTCATATAAATTTAATGAAATTTCGTATTTTTTCTTTTCAAATAAATTATTATAAACAATATCTCTGTTAAATAACCTTAATATTCTAAACCAAATACCATCAAGACCGTCTGTTTTAACTTTATTAAAAATCTTATTTAACATAATAATTATTAATTATCATGAAAGATCAGACCGTTCACCTTGTTTATGTGAAAAATAAGAAAATTATACAAAATCCGTATTCAATAGGGAATCATTTATATGACGAGTTAAAGAAAAAATTTAAAGTGAAATTTTATAGATGGGATATTGCTTACAAAATAAAGCCAAATAAAAATGATATACTTATTGGGCATTCTCACCCAAATCCTTTCACTGTTTTTAGGCTTTCAATGAAAAATAATCTCTGGAAAAAAGTTATACTTTTACAGCCATATACTTCAAATATTTATCAAGTTGGTTTTTTACTAAGAGTATTGCCTTATTGTGATAAATTCATCGCAATATGTGGAAATTATTGGTTCAATCAGGTTAGGAATAGCTATTTTAAAAAATGGTTTCCTTTGATGACCCAGCAAGATATGGCCATAAATTCAAAAGATTATCCATTTTTAAAAAAAAAATTTAATAAGAAAAGCGAAAGAAAATTTTTATATATTGGCAATAATGCGATTGAAAAAAACTTGCACTATTTAAAATATTTGGCAGGTAGATTAAATACGAAAAATTTTTCGACAATAGGTGCTAAAATAGATGGAATAAAAAATTATGGTTATTTAAATCTTAAAAGTAAAAAATCGAGGAAAATAATCTCAGGCTACGATTTCTTAATATTAACTAGCAAATATGATGCAAATCCAACAGTTATTTTAGAAGCCATTTCATTTGGATTAATTCCAGTTGTTACGCATGAGTGTGGCTTTAGCAATATGAGAGGTATAATTAATTTAAAATTGAACAATAATTATTACAATTTAAATGTAATAAATAAACTTCAAAAATTAAATGAAAAAAAATTAAAAAAAATTCAAAAAGCTGGAAAAAAAATACTGAAAAAAAGTACTTGGAAAAATTTTTGTAATAAAATTATTTATCAAATCATGTCAACGAAAACAAACAGAATTACTTGTCCTAAAATTGAAAAAAAAGGTTATAATATTTATAAAAAATCAAATCATTATCATTTAAAAATAAAAAACGTTTTTAACTTTATAAAATCAAATTTGAAGTATTACATTAATATATAGTATGAAAAATAAATTTTTAATAATAGATAATGATTACAGCAGAACAAGTGGAAGTACAAAATTTATACATCAAGAATTAGATAAAATTCTTGATTACGATTTAATATGGGATGAAAAGTGGTCAAAGTCAAAAAATTATGACAAAAAATATTAGAAAATTATGATAATATTTTGTTTATACATAGTTTTTTGTCCTTTAAAGAAATTTTAAAAATTCAAAAAAAAAACATTATTTGGATTCCAATGTTTGATAGTTTGTATAATTTAAATCAACTAAATCCCTATTTTTGGAAATCAATTAAATTACTAAATATTAAAATAATTTCTTTTTGTGACGCAATAACAAAAATCTGTTTGAATGAAAAAATAGACGTATTTGATATTAGATATTTTTTAAAAACTTCGGAAAACATCAATTATAATCTTAAAAAATTCAATATACTATTTTGGGACAGGGGTGAATTAAAAATTAAAAATTGGTTAAAATATTTTAACAAACAAGATATAGAGCGTATTACAGTTATACAAAGACCTGATCCAAGAAAAAAGACAAGTTTTATTTCGGATAAAGATAAAGTTGATTATAATATAGACGTCAAACAAATAGGTTATATTGAAAAAGAAGAGTATAAAAAATATTTAACATCTCATAATGTTTATATCTGTCCAAGATTTCGTGAGGGAATTGGAATATCTTATTTAGAGGCATTATCTCACGGCATGTTTATATTGGGATTAGATGCACCAACGATGAATGAATATATTGATAATAATAAAATTGGAAAATTTATTAAGTTAAATGAAACGGAAAATATAAAATTAAGTTTAAATGAAATCATTCAAACTCAAAAAAATAGGGAAAATCTTAATTCAGAAAAATACAATATTTATAAAAATAAAATATTAAAGGTTAAATATTTTTTAGAAAAAAATAAAGAAAACAATAATATTGAATATAAAAATAAAATTTTTATTTTGTTCTATCAAAATATTTATAATTTTTTGTTTTTGATCAAAAGAATTCTAATTAAAATTAAAATTATTTAAATGTATGATTTAATTGTAATAGGCTCAGGTTTATCTTCTTTTGCATTTTTAAAAGGATTAAAAACAGCAAAAAAGAAAATTTGTATAATTTCATATGAAAATGAATCGACTAAAATAAAAATAGAAAGTGAAAATATAGATTACAAAAATTTACCACCAAGATTAAAACTTAACAAAAAAAACAAAAAAAATATCGTAGATTTTTATGAAAAAAATAATTTTAAAATAGATTCCCGAACTTCTATTTTTGGCATCGTTTCTCACGGAGGTGTGTCAGATTATTGGGGATGTAGCAATGAAGATTTGAATGTAAATAAAATTAATTTTTTAAATAAAAAAAATAAAAATTTGATTAAAAAAGCAAATATTTTTTTTAATAACCGATATTACTCATCAGATTTAAAGAAAAATAGAATTCTGAATAATAAAAATCAAAAAAATTATGTAGATCTAAAAAATAAGTTATTAAACTATAAATCAAAATTTTTTAAATTTTACAATAATACTACTGCTTATAATGAGAAAAAAAAGTTAGAATTTAGGCCAGCAAATTATTTTAAAGAAATTAATAAAAAAATAAAATTATATAATTATTTTGTTGATAAGATAAGAAAGAGAAAAAAATATTATGAAATATATTGCGATGGAAAAAAGGGAAAAACAATTTTTAGAGCTAGAAAAATAGTTTTAGCCGCAGGTACATTTTCAACAACTAGAATTGTTTGCGAAATGCTTAAATTCAAAAATAAAATTAAAGTTTATCATAATCCAATGTTATTTGGAGTATTTACATCAAGATATTTAATTCAAAATAAAGAAAGTAGAATGCCTCCATCAGATTTTGCTTTAAAAATTAATGATAAGTTAACCAATTCATCACTTATCGCAAATTTTAGACGAATTAATAAAACGATAGAAAAAAAAATTTTCCAAAATTTTAGACAAGCTAATAATTATTTATTTAAAAAAATATTTAATATTTTTAAATTTAAGTTAATTTTTACCAACCTTTATTTAAGTAACAAATTTTCTAATATCTTTTTTAAATATGATGATAAAGAATTTAAAATTTATTCTGATTATAAAAAAACAAAAATTAACAATAAACTTTTAAAGCGAAATTTTCAAAGAATTTATAAATATTTAAAATTAAAAAATTTAATTACATTTTTGCATCATTCTTATGTTCCAGAAACAGGATCAGATAGTCACTTTATAGGAACAATACCGATTTCAAAAAAAAAAAATAAATTAAGCCTTAACGAAAATTGTGAATTAAAAAATTTCAAAAATTTATTCATAGTAGATGGAAGTTCTATTCCAAAAAATAATCTTAAGTTTCCTACTAACCTAATAATTTGTAACGCATATCGAATTGGGAGATTAATTAAATGAAATTATCAAGAGTAAGGGTTTATTTAAGTATTATTAGTTTTGTAAAATCCTTTTTTATCTCTCACACTAATTCTAGAAAATATGTTGAAGAAATATTAAAAAAAAAACTAAATAAAAAAAAAATTTTCTTTTCTGGAATGTGTAGGACAAGTTATTTATTAGTTCTTGATTATTTAAAATTCAAATTTCCGAATAAAAATGAAATAATTTTATGTTCATACAATTTACCAGAAATGGTTAATCTTACAATTTTGAAAGGATTTAAAATACGTATGGTAGATATTAACATTGAAACTGGTGTGATGGATGAAAATAAATTTAACGATGTCTATAACGAAAATACTGCTGCACTGTTATATACAAATATGTTTAATGATAAAAAAAATCTTATTGATGTGAAAAAATTTTGTGAATCTAAGAAAATCTTATTTATTGAGGATAATGCTATATATTTGGGTAACTACTCAGATAGAGAAGGTCAAAAAGAATACGCAGGTTCTTTCGGGGATGTTAGTCTTTTAAGTTTTGGTATTATGAAAAATTATAATTCTTTATTTGGTGGTGCATGCCTTACTTCTTTAAATGATCTTTCTGAATTTATAGAAATAAGAGAAAAATCATTAAAAAATTTTGATATCATGGACTATATTAATAAATTAGCTTTATTTATTGTCTTAAAATTAAGTTTATCAAGTTTTATTTACAATTTATTTTTCTTTAAACTCATAAAGTTATCTGAGCAAAAAAATATTAAATTATTAAAAAATATATTTTATCCAGCCTTAAAATTTAAAATAAAAAATTCTATTCCTAATAACTACAAAAATAAAATTCCTAATTTTTGTTATTCAATTCTTTTAGAATATTTAAAACCAAATGAAAAAAATAATTTATTTTTTGATGTTAGAAAAATGAATAATAATTTATATTTTAACGAATTGTTTAATCAAAATGGAATCTCATTAATTAAAATAAAAGACAAAGATTTTCAAAATTTTTTAGATTTTCCAATATTAATTCATCATAAAAAAAAAAAACTTGTTAATTATTTGTTTAATAATGGATTAGAAGTTAGAACCCATTTTTATTCTAACTGTGAAAGAGTCTTTAATAATAATTTGAATAATAACTCAGAGACTTATGAAAATAATATAATTTGTCTTCCCTCACATTCTTTAATAAGTAAAGATAAAATTTTACAGTATTGCAAACATATAAAATTATTTTTTAATAAAATCTAATGTCGCAAATAACACATTACAAAGGTCCAGGAAAAATATATTTTAATAAAATTTTAATTGAAATTATTAAATTAGCTAAATTAGATCAAAGAAATATTCAAATATTAGATTATGGATGTGGCACTAAACAATTAAGTAAATTATTGAATAAGAAAGTTTATAATTTTGATATTTTAGAAGAATATAATGAAATTAAAATACTAGATTATAAAAAATATGACTTAATTGTTTTTAATCATGTGCTGATGTATTTAAAAGATTATGAAATAGTAGAACTTTTTGACAAAATATATTCATTAAATAAAAATTGTGAAATTGTAATTGGACTTGGGAGGCAAAATTTAATTAGTCAAATATTGAAATTGATAACTTTTAATTTTAAAGCGCATAAAGGAACAAAAATATCTTATTTACAACAAATTAACATAATTAAAAAATTCAATATTTTAGATTACAAAAAAAATATTTTCTTTATGACAGATATCTATTATTTAGATTTCAAAAATTATAAAAAATTTATATAATTAAGTTTTTTTATAATTTATAATATAATTCACAGCAGCCAAAATATCTTTTTTGTTTGTAATTTTTTTTTTTATTTCAAACTTTTCATTTCCTACTTTTACAAATTTAATATTTGTTTTTTTTGAAGCATAATAGTCAGATAAACTATCTCCAATCATAAACGAATTATACTTATCGATATTTAATTCTTTAATTGCCTTAAGAAACATACCATTTTTTGGTTTTCTGCAATTACAATTAATTTTATATTTTTTATTTTCACCTTTAAATCCTTTCTTTGGATGATGTGGGCAAAAGTATACTCTATCAAAATATAAATTTTTTAATCCGAAAGTTACTTCCAATTTTTGAAGATCTTTTTTTAAATTATTAACACTTATAATACCTTTTGCAACAGCTGGTTGGTTAGTAATCATAACACATAAAAATTCTGAATTATTTATTTTTGACAATGCTTTAAAACTTTTATTGTAAATATTTTTATTGTTTTGATAATGATTGTTTTTTTTTAATTTTACAATAACACCATCTTTATCTAAAAAAATTGCAGGTCTTTTTTTATTGTAATTTCCAAATTTAAATTTATTTGTATTTATATCCTTTCTGGCTTGTTTGATACGGTCAATAGTTCCTACATCTTTAATATACTCCCTTGAATTATATGCAAAAACCTTTTTTTTTGTTTTAAAATTTTTTTAAGTAAATCTTTTGTAAAATCTTGGTACTTATTTTTATAAATATTTTTTAAAACTTCCTTTTTAATAATCTTTAGACCTGAAAGACACAGATTTGGTTTATTTAATCTTGTTTTATTAAATAAATTAATAACTTTTGAGTTATCATCTATCTCTATAGCATCACTATCGTAAGGGTGATTATTTGGATGAACAAATAAAGTACAATCAGATCTTTTTTTTTTATGAAATTTTAAAAATTTTATGAAATCAATATTAAAAATTAAATCACCATCTAGTATTATAAAATTATTATATTTTTTATGTAATAGTGAACTTAAACAACCTGCTGTACCTAATGATTTTTTTTCTTCTATAAATTCAAAATTGATTTTTTTTTTATAATTGTCAGATATATATTTTTTTAAATTTTTGTATTTAATATTAGACAAGAAAAAAATTTTTTTATTTAATTTTGATAGTTTTTCTAGCTGAAAATCAATTATTTTTTTTTTAGAAATTATTTCTATTTCTGGTTTTGATTTTCCTTTAAGTAAACTTTTAACTCTAGAACCTTTACCACCTACCAATATAACAATTGCTTCCATTAAATTTTTTTATCAATCATATTAAGCTTGAAATAGAATAATTAAAGATACTTTAAACATTCATTAAAATTTCTTGATTTATTTTTAATGTAAACTTTTTCAATATCAGCCTCATCTAATCTAATTTTTGATTTTTTTATAACAATATTTGTATTTATCTTATATTTTTTAATTAATGATGATGCTATTTCTAACGGAGATATAGAATGACCTGAGGCTAAATTTTTAATATTTATTTTATTTTTAGGCTTTTGAAAAATATTTTTTACAATTAAATTTGTAAGATCTTTAATAAAAATGAAATCACGTTTTACATGCACATTTCCCAAAATTAAATTTTTTTGTTTTCTTTTTTTTATTTTTTTTATTTGATCAAGTATTTCAGGTATCAACATTTTCTTGTTTTGCTTTTTTCCATATACCAGAAAAATTCTTAAAATTGTTAGTTTCCCTGTTTTTAAATTATTTGAAAGTAACTTCTCGACTTTTAGTTTTGTTTTACCTAATTTATTAGTAGGAGCAGTTTTAGTTTTTATTGTAATTTTATTATTTTTATTATTTTTGTAAACTTTTCCTGACGATAAGAAAATTAAATGTTTTGATTTAGTTTTTATGAATATTTTAAGTATATTTTGTGATATTTTTAATGTGTTATTTTCAAAATTTTTATTTTTAACAATATCATAATGAGAAGTGAGACCTGCTGCATGAATGATAGTATCATAATATTTTTCTAGTTTTAGTGGGAATTTTTTACTTAGAAGATTAAATTTATAGTAATCGTATTTTATTGAAGATTTTTTTTTACTTCTGCCAAATCCCTTAACTTTAATTTTTTTTTTTAATAAATTTTTAACTAAATTTATACCTATAAAACCTTCAGAACCACTAATAAGGATTTTCATTAATAATTTTTGTTTTTAATAAAATCTCGCCAATAATTAAGCGTATCTAGTAAAATATCATCTATATTTTTTTTGTATTTCCATTTAGTTAATCTTTTGAATTTTCTGATGTCACCAATTAAATAATTAAGTTCCGTTGGTCTTATTCTACTTTTAACTATTTTATAATTTATTTTTTTATTTGAATGACTAATCAATTTTTTTAGTATTTGTTTCATTGAATATATCAAATCACTTCCAATTAGATAAAGTTCTCCTGGTTTACCTTTAGTCATTGCAAGGTAATAAGCTCTTACCATGTCTGAAACATGGGTAAAATTTCTAATAGCATTTAAATTTCCAACTTCTATTGTATTTGTTTGTAGATTGCTCTCAATTTTTGCAATTTGATTAGCAAATGAGGCTATTGCTCCATTAATATCTCTTCTGGGTCCCTCATGATTAAAAGCTCTACATCTTACAATTTTCATTTTGTATGATGCAAAATAGCTTTGGCATATAGCGTCTTGAGCAACTTTGCTAGCAGCATAATGGTTTACAGGGGAAACGAGTGTTTCCTCGTTTATAGGTAAATCTTTTTTCTTAACATCACCAAATTCCTCAGGAGTACAAGAAATAAGAATTTTACAATTAAGATTATATTTACGTACACTTTCTAAAAGATTAATAGTTCCTAAAGCATTAACATTAAAATACGCATTTGGCATATTCCATGATGGACTCACCCAACTTAGAGCAGCGAAGTGATATATATAATCTGGCTTAAATTTTTTAATTATAGTGTCAATACTGACACGATCAGTAATATCACCCTCAAGAAAATCAACCTTATTTAACAGGTGTTTAATATTTCTTTTTTGAGCATTAATCTTAATCAACCCGTAAATCTTATAATTTTTTTTGGACAAAAGATAATCCAGCATATGGCTACCAACAAAACCATTTGCACCAGTAATAAATACTTTTTTATTTTTTTTCATTTTATTTTTTACCTTATTCCATAATTCCTCTTCTTTGTAAAAAAAAATTTCAGCTTATAACTAATTAAATTTTTTTGATTTACCAGGAATTAAAAAAAACTATTATTTTGTCAATCGCTATCAAAATTATATTTTTTATCTATAATATAAGTGGGCCTCTTTTTAATATCAGGTATTAATCTTGCTAGATATTCAGCTATAATACCGAGCGAGAAGAATATAAGTGAGGACACTAAAAGTATAAGTGTAATTATGAAGAATTGATATTTAAATACAAATAATTTAAACGCGGTTAAAACTAAATATAAAATGAATATAGATGTTGATAGTAAAAAACTTATTGATGAAATTATTGTTATAAAATGAAGAGGTTTAGTGCTAAATGAGAAAATACCATTAAGGCCTATTCTAAAAGATCCTGTATATTTATTATATTTTGTTTCACCTTCTTTTCTTGAATTTCTCTCAAAATAAATTATTTTCTGTTTAAATCCTATATATGAATTAGCACCTCTCAAAAAAAAATCTTTTTCTTTCATTTTTTTTATTTCTTCAACAATTTTTCTTGAGATAAGTCTAAATTCACCCACATTTTCAGGGATCTTTGTTTCATTTAAACTGTTAATTAACTTATAACCACAATAAGAAATAATTTTTCTAATTAAATTTTCGCCCTTTTTTTTTGATCTTTTTGCCAAAACTGTTTCATAGTTTTCTTTTCTTAATTTATACATTTCCTCAATGAGTTCTGGTGGGTCTTGTAAATCTACATCTATTAAAATTACGTTATCTAAAACAGAGTTTTTTATACCAGCAAGCAAGGCAGCAGGTTGACCAAATCTTCTAGAAAATTTAATCATTTTAATTTTTTTATCTTGCTTTATTTCATTTAATATGACCTCTTCTGTATTATCTTCTGATGGATCTAAAACAAATATTATTTCATAGTTGCTAACAATTTTTTTTAAAATAGGGTTTATTTTATTTAAAAATGGCTTGATATTATTGTTTTCATTAAATACAGGAACTACTATAGATAAACTCATCAAATTTTTTCTAACTTAAATTTATTTTTCTCTTTTCTTACCTTGCATGTAGTATTTTTATTAATGATTTTTTTTTGGTCATTAAATATCATTGATATGAATATTTTTTCATACTTATTTTCCATATCATAAATCAAATTGTTACATTTATAAAGTTTTTCTCTATCTATATACCATTTTGTATTTTGTTTATTTGACAAATGAATTATAGACGGAAATGAATCTATTTTTCCAATTCCATAATTAAAAGAGGAATATTTATAAAATGGCAAGAACACTAACAATATGGATAAAATAGTAATTTTAGGTTTCAAATTTTTTTTTGAAAAATCAAATATTATTAAAAAGAAAAATATCGGCGAAAATACAAAAAACAATTTTATTGAGGACCATATATTTCCACTAAATATTAATATTAAAAAAAATATTATAAAATACATAAAAAAACATTTAATCAACAAACTAAAATCATTCCTATTTGAAAATAGTTTTAATGAATTTAAGGAGATTCTTTTTAAAATTAAAATGTTTAAAAAAATTAAAATTACAATCAACAGTGTGTTAAAACTTGATAATTTGTTTGTTGTGAAGTGAAAATACCCAAATATTGATGGTATAATATTAAGAAAGAAATAATTACTATTGTTTTCAAAGTTGAGTGATAAAATTTCCTTTAATAGATATAAAAAAGAGTTATTTTCAGCCAGCATGCTTTTCACCTGATCTACAACTAAGATATCTCTTATTGGATTATCTTTCCCTAATATGAATGCTCCATAATATCCCCAATAATCTGGTCCATGAAATAACCCAACTATCATTTCTTCATATAGGTAGAGCACAGTTGTCTTATAAGTTGGAAAGACAATTAAAGTAAAAATTATAACAGAGATAAAAACATTTTTAATTATATTCAATTTGAAATTATTTTTTAAGAGAGCAAAAATAACTAATATTGCTACTGGAGGCATTATTATTGCAGCTCCATTTGGATATATAATGAAAAAGCATGACCATAAAAAAATATATTTAATTAAATTTTTATCAAAATTTACTAATATTTTATTTATGTTTATTGAATACTTAATAATGAGTATTAAAAAAGGCAATGAAAGTATTAGTGAATAAGCATCGATTTCAAAGTTATAAAAATAAAAAAAACTTAAGATAAATATGTAAGATAAAAATATGTTTGTTTTAAATTTTATTTTAAAATAATTAAAAAAACTTAATAATGAAAATAACGTTATAACAGTGCAAAGTATCTTAAAAATAAAACTTATAAAAATTATATCTACATTTGGAATATTTTTTAAAAAACCAATAATTAATCCAACACTTGGTCTATAATATATAAGATTTAAAATATGATTTAGATAATAATGATCTAAAATTTCTGAATTATCATTTTTAAAATTTAATAATTCCTGATGACTATAATTAAAAAAACTTAATCCCATTCCGCTATAAACAAAAGCATCCTGCTGGTTTCCTCTAAAAATAAAAAATTGCTGACCGTAAAAATTATAAATTATTTCAAATAATAATAAAATTGGTAACAATATGTAAAAAGAATTAACCAAATCATTTTTATAGTTTTTTAAATTTGCTAGAGTGTATAAGAGTGATAAAATAGAAATAATTAAAATTAAATAAAAAATAATTTTAAAACTTAATTCAAAATTAAAATAAAAATAATTTAATAAAATTATAATTATCCCAGTAGCAAAAATTGGTTTTTCAAAATTATCTATATTTAAATATTTTGAAGAGAAATTTGTAAATGTTGTAAAAGCTAAAAAAATAATAAAGGTATATAGAATTACCATATAAACTATTTAAAAAAATTAGAATTTATTTTTTTTTATTTGTTGGATCGAAAAATATTTATTTTTTAAAAATTGTGAAATTAAATTCATTATAGTGTGATGCAAACTTTCTATTATTCCGTAATTTTGAGAACTAACATGTATATTATAATCAGAAATTTTTTTTGATTGACCTCCATCAAATCCAGTCAAACTTATGGTAATTAATTTTTTTTTTTTTGCATTTTTTATAGCATCTATAATATTTTTTGATTTACCTGATGAGCTAATGGTTATCAAAATGTCACCTTTCATACCAATCTGTTGGATTTGATCACTAAAAACTTTTGAGTAATCATTATCATTTGAAATAGCCGTAATTAATGCAGTGTTAGAGGACAAGCTTAGTAAAAATGGTTTTAGTTTTTTTGTCTCATTTAATATTTTTTGATGATCACACGCAAAATGATTAGCTAGAGCAGCAGATCCACCGTTACCACAAACAAGAATTTTATTGTTGGAATTTTGGTAAGCTATATCTAAAATTTTAACTATTTTGTCTAACATTTTAAAATTTATTGAGCTAAATGCTACATCGAATGATTTGCTGTAGTCGTTTTTAAAGTCAATTAGACTTGAGTACTTTTTATTTGGAAATTTCACAAATCTACTATAAGTAAAATTATGTTATTGTCAAAAACGCCTTTCAGAATAAGCTTTGCAGGAGGCGGATCAGATTATTTTAATAATTCATCAGACGCTAAAGGAAGAGTACTAGTAACAACAATAGATAAATATATCTATGTTGCATTAAATGAGAGGTATAACGATGAATATAGAATTTCTTATTCTGAAACCGAAATAACTAAATCCTTGAAAAAAATTAAACATGAAATCATTAGGAATACTCTGCAGTTTTATAAAATAAATAATGGTATGGAAATTGTGACTATAGCCGATATACCATCTTCGGGTAGTGGTTTAGCTTCTTCTAGTGCACTCACAGTTGGATTAGTAAACTTATTAAATAGATATAAAAATAAAAAAATTTCAAAAAAAAATATAGCAGAGCAAGCTTGTTCAATTGAAATAAATAAATGTAAAAAACCCATAGGAATGCAAGATCAATATGCAACAACTTTTGGGGGTTTGAACAGATTTGAATTTTACAATAATAAAGTAAAAACTAAAAAAATTTTATTAAAAAAAAACATGCAAGAAAATTTTAATAATCATTTACATTTGTTTTATACAGGCATTAACAGAAAAGCTAGCAAAATTCTCCTAAAAATAAAGAAATCAGGTAAACAATTTGTAAACTATGAAAGTTTATCAAAGTTAGCCAAAAACTTTGAGGACGAGTTAATTAGTGGAAATTTTATTAACTGTGGAAAAATTTTGCATGAAAATTGGATGTTAAAAAAAAATTTAGATCAGAGTGTATCATCATTAAACTTGGATAAAATTTATAGTGCAGCACTTAGCTCGGGAGCAATTGGAGGAAAATTGTTAGGAGCTGGCGGAGGTGGATATTTTTTGTTTATTGCTAAACCAGATCAAAAAAAAAAACTCATTAAAAATCTAAGAGGTTTAGAATATATTAATTTTAATTTAACTGACAAAGGTACAGAAATAATTAAAATTTAATTTTAATGCAAACTTTTAATATTAGTTTAATTATTCCAACATATAAAAGAGAAAGACAAGTTACTAAAATAATTAATAAACTAAAAAGACAATTAAAAAAAGGTATAAAAATTGAGGTTTTGTTGTGTGATAGTTTTAGTAACTATACTAAAAAGAATTTCAATTTTAAAAAAAAAAATTTTAAAATTTATTATTATAATATTAAAAAAAATAATCTTTCAGTAAAAAGAAATTTTGGAATTAAGAAATCAAAATTCAATAATATAATCTTACTAGACGACGATTGTATCCCTAAAAAAAATTTTATCTTAAATTATGTTAGAGATCTTAAGAAGATAGATAAAAAAACAATACTTTCAGGTATTGTTGAGTATCCAAAAAAATATATTTTGAAATATAACCATATAAAATATAGAAATTTAAAACATTTCAAGAGTGACAAAAATTTAACTTATGACCTTCCAGCAGATAAAATTGTTGCCATGAATATGGCATTTAGAAAATCCATAAATTTTTTAAACGCAGGTCTTTTCGATGAAAGATTTACAGGATATGGTTTTGAAGATCATGAATTTGCTTTTAGATACAAACTGAAAGGTTTTCAATTATTGAGATCAAAAGCATCTATCATGCATGACGAGGGTAAACCAAATATAAATATGTATGCAAAGAAGTACTATCATCTTGGAAAGGATGGAATGGGTAATTTTGTTAAAGTGAATAAAACACTAGCTAAAAATTCAATATACGGCAAAATAGAAAGAAATTTTGTAACAAAAATTATAGTTTTTTTACCAGTTATAAGTTTATTGCTATTTGCAATAGAGAGATTGATTATAAAAACTGATAAACTTTTAAATTTTAATTATTTATTTTTATATGATTATTTAAGGTTATTTGCATATATAAGAGGCTGTGTTGATAGAAAAAAAAATAAAAAAAATAATAAACTAAACTCTTGGTATGAATAAATTATTTAAAAATAAAATTATACTAATTACAGGTGGCACAGGCTCTTTTGGTACTGCCATGGTTACAAACCTTTTAAAATCAAAAGTTTCAGAGATAAGAGTTTTTAGTCGTGATGAGAAAAAACAAGATGACATGAGGAAAATGTTTAAAGATAGTAGACTAAAGTTTATTTTAGGCGACATAAGAGACAAATCGAGTGTTAGTGATGCAGTTCAAAATGTAAATTTTGTATTTCATGCAGCTGCATTAAAGCAAGTTCCTTCATGCGAGTTTTATCCGATGGAAGCAGTTAAAACAAATATATTAGGAGTTGATAATTTAATTGATCAAGCAGTTAAAGCAAAGGTAAAAAAAATAATATGTTTAAGTACTGATAAAGCTGTTTATCCAATCAATGCGATGGGTGTTTCAAAGTCAATGATGGAAAAAGTTATTACTGCAAGATCAAGAATTACAAAGACTACAGATATTTGCATAACTAGATATGGAAATGTTATATATTCTAGAGGTTCAGTAGTTCCACTTTTTATTAATCAAATAAAAAAAAATAATTTAGTAACCGTTACAGATCTTAAAATGACAAGATTTATGATGACTATGGAAGATGCTATTAATTTAGTTTTATTTGCTTTTGATAAAGGTAAAAATGGTGAAATTTTTGTTAAAAAATCACCTGCAACAACAATTCAGACTATAATTGTTTCTTTAGAAAAAATTTTAAATAAAAAAATAAAAATTAAAATTATCGGTCCCAGACATGGTGAAAAATTTCATGAAACACTTTTAACAAAGGAAGAATTAAAAAAAGCAACTGTTTATAAAGATTATTTTAAGATTAAAGCTGATAATAGAGATCTCAATTATGAAAAATATTTTTCTAAGGGTATAAAACAAAAATCATTTCAAGATTATACATCTGAAAACACTATTAGACTTAATTTAAAGAGAACAATAACTTTACTAAAACCTATAATTAATAGTTACAATTTGAAATAATTAATGAACATAGCTGTCATAGGTTCAAATGGTTTTATATCTAAAAATTTAATAGTCAAGTTAAGGTTTTCTAATAACAAAATATTTAAAATAAATAGATCAACATCAAAAAAAAAATTAGAAAAAATTTTATTAGAATCTGATATAATATATCACTTAGCAGGTGTTAATAGACCCAAAGTTAGTCAAAATTTTGAAAATGAAAATGTTGGTTTAACAAAAAAAATTTGTAATTTTCTTTTAAAAAAAACTTTCAAGAAAGAGAAAACGATAATATTTTCTTCTTCTACACAAATCTTTAAAAAGAGCAGTTATGGTATTTCAAAAAAAAAATGTGAAAAACTTCTAATCAATTTGAAAAAAAAAAATAAAATTAATGTTGTTATATTAAGACTTCCAAATATATTTGGAAAATGGTGTAAACCTAACTATAATAGTGTAGTAAGCACATTTTGTTACAACATATCCAGAAAAAAAAAGGTAAATCTTTTCAATGAACACTCAAAAATAAATTTACTTTATATTGATGATTTGATTGATTTGTTAATAAAATATTTAAAAATAAAAGTAAAAAAGTTTAAAATAATTAATAAATTTAAATTTTCTCACAATATTACTGTCAAAAAATTATACGAAAAAATAAAACAAATAGATGAATATAGAGATAACTTATTTATTCCAAATTTAAAAAATAAATTTTCAAAAGATATATATTAAACATATGTAAGCATGTTACCAAAAAGTAAGTTCGTATATAATTTAAAATCTAATAAAGATTTTAGAGGAGATTTTATAGAAACACTAAAAACTAATTATTCTGGACAAATTTCTATATTAATTGCAAAAAAAAATAAAGTAAGAGGCCATCATTTCCATCATTCAAAAGTAGAAAAATTTTTTGTAATTAAAGGGAAAGCAATTTTTAAAATGATACATATAATTGATAGAAAAGAGGTAAAGTATGAGCTCAGTGATAAGAAAAGAATAATTGTAGAAACGATACCTGGTTGGCAACATTATATTAAAAATACTGGGTCAACTGATTTAATTGTTTTACTGTGGAGCAACGAAGTTTTTAATGTTAAAAAACCTGATACTTTTAAAATAGAAATTAATTAATGAAAACACTCACTGTTGTAGGTACACGACCAGAATTAATCAGATTATCAAGAGTTCTAAATACTTTAGACAATACAATAGAAAATGTATTAGTTCATACAGGACAAAACTATGATTACGAATTAAATGAAATCTTTTTCAAAGAAATGAAAATTAAAAGACCTGATTATAAAATCGATTTAAAAAATAGTTCACCAAATCAAGCAATATCAAAAATTTTTGTTGAGATAGAAAAAATAATCTTAAAAGAAAAACCTGATGCCTTTATAGTATTAGGAGACACAAACAGTTGTTTGTCAGCATATTGTGCAAAAAGATATAAAATTCCAGTTTTTCATATTGAAGCAGGTAATAGGTGTTATGATCTCAGAGTCCCTGAAGAGATAAATAGAAAAATTATTGATCATATTTCAGACATAAATTTAACTTATAGTCAGGTTGCAAAACAAAATCTATTAAGAGAAAACATAGATCCTGATAAAGTTTTTAATATAGGTAGTCCACTATATGAGGTATTTAATTGTTATAAAAAAAATATTTTCAAATCAAATATTTTAAAAAAACTAAAATTAAAAAAAAATGGATACTTTTTAGTTAGTGTACACAGAGAAGAAAATATAGAAAATAATCAAAATTTTAAAAATTTTCTTAATTTTCTTAATTTTTTATATCAAAAATATAAAAAAAAAATAATCGTATCTACACATCCAAGAACCATGAAGAAAGTTAAATCATTAAAAAATTTTGAAAAAAATATTATTTTTTTAAAGCCTTTTTCATATTTTGATTATTCTAAATTACAAATTAACTCTAAAATAGTCTTTTCAGACAGCGGATCAATTTCTGAAGAATCATCAATAATGGGTTTTGATGCAATTAATTTGAGATCTACAAATGAAAGACAAGAAGCCATTGAATATGGTGTTGTTGGTATGTCACATTTTGATTTAGATATTATTGAAAACTTAATAAATGTAGAAAATAAAAAATATTACAAAGAAATAGTCAATGATTATAAATCAAATAATTTTTCAAAAATATTTTTAAAAATTCTTTTTAGTTATAAAAATTATGTTAATGAATATACGTGGAAGGAGAAAAAAAATTAAACTTAAATTTCTTTTTTTCTCACAATATTTTTGGCCAGAAAATTTTAGAATAAATGAATTAGTAAAATTTTTTTATAAAAAAAATATTTCTTCCTCTGTCTTAACTACTTTTCCAAGTTATCCAAATAAGAAAATTTTTGAAAATTTTAAAGAGAGAGTTTTTGTATCAAAAAAAATTAAACTAAAAAGGTTTAGGTCATTTCCAAGGGGCCAAACTAATGTTTCTATTTTTTTAAATTATTCTTCATTTATTATAAATTCTTTATTTTCACTTAGTAAATTTCTTACATTTAACAAAACTGATGTAATATTCATATTTTGTCCATCTCCAATATTAAGTGCAATACCTGCAATTTTGATAAATAAAATTTTTAATAAAAAAATTGTTATTTGGGTGCTAGATCTTTGGCCTGATACAATAGTTGATTTAAAAATTGTTAAAAATAAATTTTTAATTTTTATTTTAAAAAAATTAGTAAATTTCATTTACAATAATACTGATTTAATTCTTGCACAGTCGCAAGAACTAAAAAAAATTATTGATAAAAGGACTGATACAAAATGTATATTTTTCCCTTCTTGGCCAGAAGAAGATGTCAAAAAAGTAATATCAAAAATAAATATTTTTGAAAAAAAAAACAAAAAATTTTTATATATTGTCTTTACTGGAAATATTGGTGAGGCTCAATCATTTGATACACTTATTAAGGCTGTAAAATTTTTAAAAAAAAAATTTAATATTAAGTGGTTTATTGTAGGTGAGGGTCGTTGGAAAAAGAAATTTTCTTATTTAATAAATAAGAATAAATTAAATGATCAAATCAAATTATTCAAATCAGTTGATGTAAGTAAAATAGGCTCAATTTTAGATTATTCAGATGCCTTGTATTTAAGCTTAAAAAACAATGCCACATTTAACAAAACAATCCCAGGTAAATTACAAACTTATATGGCTTCTGGAAAACCAATAATTGGTTCTGTATCTGGTGAAGCTAATAAAATTATAAATTTATCAAATTGTGGTTTTGTAAGTGAAGCGGAAGATTATAAAAAATTGGCAAAAAATATTGAGAGTTTTATTCGACTTAATCAAATTCAAAGAAAAATGCTTGGCTTAAATGGAAAAAAATATGTATTACAAAACTTTAATAAAAAAAAAATTATCAACAATTTAATAAAAAATATTATCAATTTGTAAAAAAAAAATGAATATACTTTTAACTGGAGGTGCGGGTTATATAGGAAGTACAACTGCAAATTTATTTTTAGATAAAGGTCATAACGTTGTTGTAATTGATGACCTATCAACAGGAAGTATCAGGAATTTGCCATCAAAGGTAAAATTTTTTAAATTTAATATAAAAAATAAAATTAAACTTCAAAAATTATTAAAGGAATATGAATTTGATATATTAATACATTTTGCTGCTTTTATTGATGTTGAAGAGTCTGTCAAAAAACCAAAAAAATACTATGATAATAATTTTAAAAATACTAAAATTTTATTAGAAATTTGCTCTAAATATAATTTAAATAAAATTATTTTTTCATCGACAGCAGCAGTATATGGAAATTCTATAACTGGTATTGTCAGTGAAAACACTCCTGTAAACCCAAAAAGTCCATATGCAAAATCAAAATTAAAATGTGAAAATTTAATTAAAAAAAATAATTTTGATTTTATTATTTTAAGATATTTTAATGTTTCAGGAGCAGAAACTAAATTGAGATGTGGACATATTTCTAAAAAAAAAAAGCACGCATCTCATAAAAAAAATTTGTGAAAATTTTTATAAAGATGAAGATTTAGAAATCTTTGGAAAAAATTATCCTAGCAAAGATGGTACAGCTATAAGAGATTATATACATGTAAGTGATCTAGCAATGGCACATTATAAATCTGCAAAATATTTATTAAAATTTAAGAAATCTCATGTTCTTAACTGTGGTTATGGAAAAGGTAATTCAGTTCTTAATGTTATCAAAACTTTTAATAAAATAAATTATAAAAAAATAAAATATACATTTTCTAATAGACGGTTAGGAGATGTATTTAAAATTGTTACCAAAACTAATAAAATAAAAAGAATTTTAAGATGGAAACCAAAATACCAATCTCTTAGATATATTCTTCAGTCAAGTTTAAAATGGGAAAAAAAAATATCAATAAAAAATGCCAAATAGACTTATAAAATTTGCATCTATGTTAATTATTTTTATGCCCGTGTTCCTAATTACAGGGCCATTTCTATCAGATTTATCAGTGATATTAATAGATTTAATTTTTTTATATTTAATTTTTAAAAATCAAAATACTGATGTTCTTTTAAGAAATAATTTATTTATTTTTTTTTTTATATTTAATGTTTATATTTCAATTAGATCAATTTTTACTGATGAAATATTTTTTTCATTAAAAAGTTCATTACCTTATGTAAGATTTTTAGTTTTTATTTTTGCAGTTAGTTATTTCTTAAGGATAAACAAAAAATTAGAAAAAAATTTTTCTAAATTATTTTTATTATTAATATTAGTGGTTTGTGTAGATGCCATTTTCCAATACATTTTTGGCTTTAATTTTCTTGGTTTTAGAATAGATAATCCAGATAAATTAAATGGTTTTTTTAAAGATGAAGCAGTGCTTGGAAGCTATTTAATTCGCTTATTTCCTCTTATTTTAGTTACTTTTTTTTC